>JACCDT011831634.1_pt1 | contig 119050 bp, 197 predicted proteins | sample 7446291 | NCBI WGS metagenome assembly JACCDT01 (sample SAMN15323446, study PRJNA562643) | freshwater metagenome | isolation source: river surface water | place: USA:Blue River Watershed | collected 2017-08-17 | reverse complement strand
GTGCTTTCTAAGGGCTTCAGAAAAATCACTCATGTGATCGGTGACAAAAACGTTTGCTTACTCCTGGTAAATCAGCAGCGCCAGAAAATAGGCGTTTTATACGGAGACCCTTCCACAACCCCAGGGGGTATGGCAATCCCATATCACTCCTCCGTCCGTATCAAACTCACTGGAGGACAGCAACTCAAAAAGACTATCAATGGAAAAGAAGCTGTCATCGGAATCGAAGTCACAGCCAAAACCATCAAAAACAAAGTTGCACGTCCTTGGCGTGAAGTCTCCTTCGAAATTCACTTCGGAAGAGGAATCATGGAATCCGAACAACTCTTCGACGAACTTCGGCAATACTGCGACAAGATTTCTGATCCAGTCCTCATGGATGGAAAGAAAGTTGAAATTGCTGGAACAGGGGCTTGGAAGAACCTCTTGGTAACAGACCACGAAACAGGAGAAATCCTTCAAGACGTGAAGTTCTACAAATCTGATTTCCAGTCAAAGGTTTTGAACGATCCGAACCTTCTGCCTTATGTGCTGCACTTGTGTGACGCTGCTTTTATCATGAAATCAAACCATGAAGAACATCACACGATTGCTTCTGTCGATACATCTTCCGCTGCTGAAGTTGAAGCGTTGAGGATGGAGCAGGGTGGCAGAGAAATCCTTCACGATTGATTCCTTTCTAGTTATTTGCCAGTAAACTCATGCTGGCAACACCATCACATTCCCTCCTCAAGTCCCTCCTCGTTCTCGAAATCTCCAGATACAAAAAAGAGATAGGAAGCAAACCCCCTTCCTGGAAAGAACAACTGATTGCTTATGAAAAGCAAGGCGGCTTGTTCGTTCACTTCTCGAATTATCCCAGGATGGGTTTGTATCTGGTAAACGAGTATAAAACACCAATCGGATTTTACTCTTATCCGCTCAAAAGAGGTAGCATCTCAAACTTTGCTACTGAACGTCCTTACGCAGTGATCATCAAGCCCAAGCCAGAAGCGAGAATTCTGGATCTGGAAACATATTCTAGTGCTGATTTGGAAAGGGACACAAATCTATTGTTGGCTGCTGGATTTAACAGAACCACGATGCTTGACGCTCAGGCAAAGGCTTATGAAATTGACAATATGAATGCTTCCATGATTTGGAACATCACGAGAGAGTTGGCGAAGTCTACAACCAAGTATTCATCCGTTTCAATGTATCCAGGCCCAAAAGGAGGAGGCCCAACAGGTCTTTGGACTTATCTTCTTTGGAAAGTTCTTGGTTATGACGGCGTGGTCGATGACGGCTTGGGCTTGATTTACTTCGCCGAACCCTTTCAAGCGGTTTGGTTCAACACAACCAAAGTCGAAGTTGTTGACATTCTCAAAAAAGATGAGGAATCTGGTGTAGACAAACTGTTCAAGGAGAAAAAGTCAGGGTTAATGGTTAATAAACGCATGACTTCAAATGAGATGGAATATTTGGCAAGTCTTGGTGGTTTGTACTCAGACCAGCGCAAGTTTGTCAATGTTGATTTCAGTAATCAATCTCTCAATACCCTTGGAATGTTCTATGGTGCAAAAATCCTCAAGTGTAATTTTGAGAAAACCACCATCAAAGATGGTTTTGGCCTTAACTCGAATTTCACCAAAGCAAAAATCATCAAGACAAACATGAAACAAGCCAACTGTTTCAAAGTCAAATTCTGGTCAACGGCTTTTGACGATGTTGATGTTTCTTGGGCGATATTTGACAGGTGTACCTTTGACGAAGCGGACTTGAGTGGAATGAAGGGATGGGAAAAGGCCAATTTCTCTGGCTCCATTTATGACGAGTTCACCAAATTTCCTCTTGGATTCGATCCAAAAGAAAAAGGGATGGTCCTCCAAAAAACAACGGACCCATTCTGAGTCACCAATCCAGTGTAACATCAAACACCAACTTCTCACCTGATCTTTTCAGAACGGGTTGAGCTAGTTTGGTTTTTGCAATCACATTTAGGTTGTCATCATGGAGGTAGAGATCCGTGATATAAACATATCGTTGATCGAACTGAGAGGCATTATCCGTGGCTTGCAACGAAGCAGACCATCCAGGGTTCGAAGAAGAAACAAGCTCCAAAGGATTTGCCCTGAGACGTGCTTTCATGACATGCACACCTCTCTCTCCCTTGAACGAACACTCAAACCCATTCTCTCCAAACCAATAAAGGCTGGGATTACTGATCAAAACAACTCCGTTATCATAGAACACATTGCCAACATGGTTGTAAGCAGCTTGAGAACCAGTGCAATCAGCACGATACAAACTCCCGAAACCATCATCTTTCAGCGTGATTGCAACCTTGCCATAACTGTTTGATAGGTTTGTGTCCCTCAACACGAATGTTCCTGGCAGAATCCTGTTGCCATAAAACAGGTTGCTGACATCAAACATCACAACCTGAAGAGAACTGTTTTCTTGAGTTCTCTGGAGGATTGTCGGGGTTCTTTGTGGACTCAAGGTTCCGAAAGAGCTTGTCACATCGAATCCAGAGATAGAGGCAATGATTGAACTTCTGGAGGCTGTGTCTGTGTTCAGGGTTGCCGAACCAGAAGATGGTGGAACGAGGTCGTAGATGCTGTCAAGGGAATAAAGATTTCTGAGGGAGACATGGTTGAGTGCCTTGTCGCCATTATCGGTAACGTAGGAGCCCGTAGAAAGCTTTTCTAGGGCCGCAAACCAATTTGGCATAAAGACCCCGTTATCGTTCGGCAAGACGCTTAATGACGCCTTTCTGTTCGATCCAGAGGCATATAGAAAACCATTGCAGGTCAACTGTTCGGTGTTCCCATTGAGTGCTTGACCTGAAAGGTTGATAAGCCTTGGATAGTTGCCAGTTGCAAAGTCTCTGGAGAAGTTTTCAAGGTTGATGTAGTGACCTCCAGTGTCAAAAGACAAATCAACGTTGAATGGATGTCGTGTGGTTCCATCAATAGCCTGGAAAGGATGAACAAGAACACCACCAACTCCTCCAACAACATCCACAGACCTTGAAGGTGATTCTTCACAGAAGAATGGAGGAAGGTAAAACAGGAGAGAAGGGTCTGGGAGTGAAGGTCCAGTAAGGCTTCTTGAATGGATTTCTTCTTGAGAGAGATAACGATTGTAGATCTTCAACTCATGAACTTCTGCATTCAGAGGATGGTTGAGAGAATAAACACTGGGAGCATCCAGCAATGGATCAGTTGTCAATGAAGAACCAAAGACAGGAACTCCATAACGTGTTTGTGCTCTGTCAGAGAAAAACAGTGCTGCTTGTCCTGTTTGAGCACATTCCAAGAAGTTTCCTATTGTCAAGACACAAGGGTTCAGGATTCCTGTTTGTTCTTTGGGGGCAACTGAGGCAGAAGGAATATAGAACGTTCCTTTTTCTGTTCCATCGACGAGGAAGGAGCCTGAGCCAAAGTTGTAAGACTCTGTTCCCCAGCGAATAGAAACATGCTGCCATGCTCCTCTTGAAAGAGAGTTGTCTTCGGAGAGGAAAGTGAGTGCTGGAGGGCTTGTTGGATCAATGGTTGATGGAAGTCTAGTGGCAGAACTACTGAGTTGCAGCATAATTCTGTAACCGTCAGACAAACCATTCGGATCTCTACTGGAGCCTGTCACAAGTGAAAGAGCATAAGCTCCCGACATATGAAACAGGGTTCCAGCTTTGAATTCGGAGCTTTCCTGGTCGATGGAATATCTTGGGTTGATATAGAAGTCGAAGGTAAAGGCACCAGAAGGAATATAGGAGGCAGAGACGACGGCTCCTGACCCCAGGGTGGCTGAACCGCTTGAAGGGTACAGAAAAGCCGATCCTGTGGGAAGACCACTTGCTGTCAAAAAGTTCAGGGAATGATAGTTGGTGAACCCGAAGTTGTAGTTTGTTCCATACGCAGCACAGTAAGGCATCAAAACATTTGTGGTGACGAACTTCCTGGTCATGTTGAGATCCAGGTTGACTCCTGGTGTATACCTCACCACTTCCTGCTTTGCTTGATTCCTTGGATTTTCTGGAAGCTCTCCAACAACGCCGAGATATGTTTTGATTCTATCCGTCAGTTCAGTTGTGTTTTGAGCAAGTTTGGCAAACTGGAGTATTTCACCAACGTTTGAAGTTTTGGTGAAAGCTCCTGTTGCTGTTGTTACGATTGCGAATTGATCTTTGAGAATAGAGGAACGGCGTGGATAGACATAAGCCGATCCGGTTGTGCCAGTGATGCTGCTGGAAATGAAAGATGTTCCGGGTGTCGTTTGAACCGTAAAGAACTCAATATCACCCGGTCTGAACTTTTGAATAGACATGCTACCCCATGTGCCTTTTCCTAAAAACCACTAGAAAACAAGGTAAAAATTAGTAATCTGTTCTTACCTTAATTGTGAAACTTCTTTGATAGTTTTTCAAAACAGGTCGAGAGGTTTTGGCGACAGCCAAGAGGTTGTTGTCTGCGTCATACAAACCAATGGAAGTGATGAAGGCAAAAGAGCGTTGAACGTCTTCTTGTCCTGGATCAATGACAACGATACGACCTGAAGAATCGGTGTAGGTCGGGTTGCTGGAGTAGTTGAACCTGTCAGCTTCAAACTTGCAGAAGAAGACGGAACTATTGATGTTTGTTTGGTTTTGGAAGGCCATCACGGTTGCATCAGATCCAATGAACCTTGTGGAGCAGATGTGATCAACAACATCATCAACGGAAGCACTAGCAAACAGAGCGTTGCATGGGCCAGTTCCACTATAAAGCAAGGAACCAGTGAAAGGTTCATTGGTGAGGTTGATACTGTTGATGGATCCAGTGATTTGTTCGGTGGAATCAAAAACCCTTGAAGCGTCCAACACAACAATTCCTTGATCATGCCAAACCAACCCAACAGAAGAAGTGTTGGAAGTGTTGACAATGGTTCCAACGGAACCACCTGGGAAAGAATAGTTCACATTGATTGTTGAACCAAGGTCAGTATAAATCGCTTCACCAATGCCTTGTCTTTCCAAGTTCACAAGACCAGAAAGAGAAGCAGACTGAAAAGCACGGAGGGCAAAGGTCTCCCTTTTCACTTGATCTCTTGCAAACAAGCGTTTGAAGGAAAGGAAGACGGCTTCCTTGATTGCAGTTCCAGCCAAAGCACCAGAGACAAATGTAAAGGCTTGATTGTCGTTGCCAAGGAGCTGTTGGGCGAATGTTCGGTAAAGATCAATCTTCTCTCTCATCATCATGGACGAGGAAGGGAAGTAGTATTGATCATTCACAGAGTCATAAGAGGTTGTGAGTGCTGGGATGAGAACAGAGCTTGTGTGGATTCCAATGGTCACATCAAAAACAGGGTTCGCTGTTTGTAGAGTGAAATCTTGGTCGTAGACCGTTTGAAAAAGAGAACTGGTGACTCCAGCACTTACTCCTGATCCAGTAACCCAAACCTGATACTTCCTTCTGGTGAGAGAAGAAGAAACGTCATCTCCAATCACGTCAACGAGTTGCTCAAGAACATCGCTTTGTGTTCTTTTATCAGAAGCGGGGTTGAAAAATTCAAATGTTGCCATGTTGGTGTGTTACCTTTATGCGTTTTTGGTGATAGAAGCTACGAAGTCCACACTGGCACCAGAACTCATTCCAGTAACCCTCAGAACCGTTCTGATAATCGTCTTGGCGTTCGGCTGACCAAAGATCAAGAACTGAGCATCTGTGATAGCTTTGGCATTCACGGCGATGGAAACGGTTGCACCACCTTGGCTGGAAGTTGAGCCATCTCTTGTGAGGATGTAAGAAGCCATTCTGTTTCTATCAATCACGGGAGTGCTACCGATGATTCGAATAAATCTGTCATCGCACACAACCATGAATTGGTTGTCAACAAGCTCTTGTGGAACAGTTTCACCGCCTGTCAAAGTCTGCTGGACGATAACGGTTTGTTTGTTGGTTGCTCCTGTTCCAAGAGACAAAACATTCCCAGCCAACCCTTGCGTTGCAGCCAGGGCGAATTTGGGAAGGGTATATCTGTTTGGATCTGGAAGAGAAACCAATGGGTGAACAAGAGCAAGTTTGTTGTTGGTGACAGCCTCAAACACGGGTGTGTTTTTTTCAATCTTCTCTTGTCCGACTGTTCTGCCATAGCGAACAATCATTCCATAATCGACCTCATCATCCCCAGCAGCAAACTTGATGATGTTGAAGTTTCCTTGTGCGAGCTTCTGACGACCGATGTCTGTCAACACGGCGTCAACAACAATGTTTTGACTTGATGAATCGAGGAAAGCCATTCTGTTCCTATGTTCTTTCTTTGTAGCTGTAAATACCGACCCGACCATTTCTCATGGAGAACTTCTTCCATCCGTCACAACAACATCAACAAACTGATCTTCTTGTAAGTCTGTGTTGATCAACTGGATTCTGTACTTGTTGTCAGGTCCAAACTGAATGAGTTTTGTATTGGTTGAAGAACCTTGTCTTGATAATTCATAGAACTCTGGATTGAATACAACGGTCATTTGGCTGTAACCTTCGTTTTTGATCGTATCCACAAAGGTATCTCGGTTGAGATAAAGGTTTGGATATGGTTTTGGAGCACCTGGGCCGGAAATATCCACACGATCAATAGTGTTCCTGCGCTTGTCGAACTTCACACCAACTTGATTGCTGTACCCGGTTGTAATTCCATGAGCATCAACAGCGGCAACGGCATAGATGTAGTATTTCTCTTTGTCGAAGTCTTCATCAACAAAGCAGGTTGGAGTGAATGCGTTTAATCCTCTCAGATTGTTTTCGTTGACAACCAAATCAGCTTCAATGGTGTCTTCCCCTTGAAGGAATTTGAAGACACCTCCTGAGCCTTGTGGTGGCCTGGAGAAGAATGTTCCCTCCCCATTCTGGAGATCGTTGAACTCGTACATTCTGATCAGTTCAAATGGACGTTGAACTGGCCTGAGCCTGTCATTGTTTTCCCGCCTGAAGATTTGGAAATATTTGATATGCCTTCTGGTGTCGATTGGAAAGTTCCAGGTAAGAACAGGTTTGTTGAGTCCATAATCCCAGCGAACAAAGAAATCTGTTGGTGGTTCCGACGGCTTCCTGTCCACACAAGAAACAACAGCCGAAGTTGTTTGGCTTCCAAGAAGGTAAAGAGCAAGGACGTTGACTCTGCTAGACGAGTCAAAGGCGAGTGTTTGAACCCCAGTGATTACTTTGATCCGATAGAGATATTTCTGATTGTATGCAACCAAGGTATCAAAGTGCTCAGTCGTGTCCGATTCCTCGATAACAAACTCTGTCTTTTCCACAAGACTTCCATCATCCAAGATTCTGTGTCTTTCGATGATGTATCCAAGTGTTCCGAACACCGTGCCGAATTCTTGGGTTTGTTCTGCTGATGTAAGGCGAACAGGAGTGAGCAGGTTCAAATCGTACTGGTTTCCAGCCAACTTATTCATCTGTGGTTTGATGCTGTTTTGAGCATCAAACAAGGAAGAAACACTGGAAATGACTCCGTTGGTTGAGGGTGTTAGGGTATCCGTTGTTGTCTTGTCGTGCATCAATGTTCCCAGAACTTTTTTGGAAACAGAGACACCAACCTTCACTTGCTCCAGGCTGTCAGACAGTTCTTCTGGGGTTGTTTCGGTGGATGTGTTTTCACTTTGAGCGTAGTTCAGGTAACGCAGCAGGAATTCTTGACTTACACCTTCTGGTGTTGCGTTGTGAAGGTCTCTCACAGCATCAACCAATCCCGCTCCAGAACGATTGACTCCAAGTTGCTCAAACAACTGGCTCAGGTATTTCCTTCTTTCAGAAACAAAGCTCATTTCCTGTTGGTTGTATCTTCCAAAGAAGGAAGAACACAAATCTTGCTCGTCAATGATTTTGGCTTTGTTGTCTGAGATGGAAACCGTTGTGAATTTTTGTTGATTGTTAGCAACCTTGTTCCATTTCAACCGAACGTATCTCGGAACGGTTCTGGAGAACTCAACAGAGTTTTGGGCTGCTGTTGTGGTTTGAGATGAGTTAGTCAATTCGTCAGCGCGGAAGAAGTTGTAAACAAACTCCGCAGTGAAGGTTGTGATTTCTGGGGTATCTGCTGCTGTTACTGGAACAGATGGTAGGGATTGAATGTTGTTGGTCATACTTCCACCGAAACAAAATAGCTGTCCATAGAAAAAGCCTCGGGGATTTTGTAGACCTCTCCGGTGATCGGATCGGTTACTACCCGTCTTGACGAATACAAACCCTCCAAAATCCTCTGGGTGTCTTTGTTCTGTCTCATGGCAACAATGTCGATTGGAAATTGGTCTGGGTTCACAGCCATGAAAAACACACGGTCATATTCCTTACCACGCAACACTGTCTTTGGAATATCGTTGGTCAGTCCCAAGATGACTTTCTGAGCATCCGATCCATCTGGAAAGGAATTGAGCAGCGGAACATATTCTGGGGACATAAACCTGGAGAGTGGGAGGTTTCCAGCCAACAGTTGCTTTGAGAACTCATCCGTTTCTTTCTCGGTGTATTCAATAAAAACTTCTTCCGAGGGATTCAGTCCCGTTGCAAGGTTCTGATAAAGACCAAGCAGCCAACTAAGGAACAGATTTTCCACTGCTTCTCTACTGGTTCCAGAAACTCTGTCACTGAGAGACTCTGCAACTACTGAGGAATATGGCAAGTCTTCATCAAAGTCATAGTATTGAAACAACTCAACCAAGTCCGAATAAGGCTTCCCAGCCAGAGAGACAGGTTGGTATGAATCAAATCCCTTGGGGAAAAGAGAAAGATCAAACTTTCTGATCAGTGGTTTGTAGATGATGCCTTCATCAACCTTATCCAACCTGTGAACATGGAAGGAAACGAGATCGTTACTGGCGTTGGTGTTGAGCTTTCCTGTAAATGCTTCCTCTGGTTTGATTGGCATTCCCAAGACGGAGTTAACGAAGTTTTTTGGAACGCCAACAGAAAGGATTTTTGCTCTTTCTTGCTTGAAGAGATTGTTGGACTGGAGAGCAGATTTCAAAACCAGCCACGAATTTGAAGAAATGGGTTTTGTGTTTGGAAGGTAGAATTCCAGTGCTCGGTTGTTGGTCGGATTATATCCAGCCCTCTTATCGACAACACTCCTCAAAATTCCCTTCGCCAACCTTGCTGTGTTTGCCGTGATAACATCTCCTGGATTTGTGGAGCGAAACAAGGAAATCTCAAGGTTGTTTGGAGCCGTCACTCTTCCAAGGGATTCATTCAACTGGGTGAAGAACTGAAGAATGTTGGCGATGTTTGCTTCTTCTTGAAGAAGAGCACTGGAAGCATTCGTCAATGTCTTCTCATTCGTCTTATTTCCAGCAACAAAGTTGGAGATGTTGGTGTTGATGGTTGCCAGTTCTTCTGGGTTGAAGTCAACTTCGAGGAACCTGGAGGATTCTTGTCTGCCTCCGATGGAATCTCTCAGCCCGAATGACATGTTCTTGTTTGCAAACCTTTGTGCAACAGCACAGAAGAGTTCAAACACAAAGAGAACCAAGCCGGTCGTGGTGATTCCATTGAATCTTGTGACTGAGGAACCCTCAACCAAGTGAAAGACAACCTCGTTTCCACTGCAAGCAGAAAAAACAGCTTTAACAACATCCGAAACACCTTTGAACAGGTTTGGAGTTGTTCTCAGGGAGAAAGCCAAACTCTCGAACTGCTGGAGTTGAATTTGGGCAACATTGGTTTTTCCTTGGAAGGAGTCGGTCAGAGTTTTTGTGTTTGCCACCAGGAGGCTTTTTACGGCCTCCATTTGGACTTCTATGGCCTTGGGTATACCAGACTCATTCAAGGGCTCAGAAAAGCCTTGTAGTGGCTCCTGTGATAGTTCTGAGAACAGAAGGTCGCGGAATTTGTCGGTGTTGGTTGCATCGACCGTCACAGAAGGTCTTGTGTCATACAGAAGCACAAGCAGCAACAACTTAAAAACTTCGAACCTAACCTTTGGTTTGTCGGATCCAAGAAGGAACAACGCAAAGGAGAGAATTGCTGTTGCATCGTTGTTGTTTTTTCTTACGAGGGTCTGAGCAGCTTGGTATGACTCCAGAACACTCTTGAACAAATCAACTGAATCAAGGAGTTTGGAAGTTTGATCAAGTTTAGACTGCTCCAGCAAGAGTCTGTTGAAAACAGTCTGTGCCCGTGCAAGCCTTTCTGAAAAAGATTCACGATAGGATTGAAGAATGGTGAAATCTCCATTGAGAACACCATCTCCGAAGTAAACAGAACCTGGAATGAAGACTGTTTGACCATCTCCGTTGACTTGTCGGCTTTCATAGGGCAGAACAACAGCGTTTTGTTGCCCCGTTCTCAGAAAGAACAAGGAAGAAAGACTGTTTCTTCCTCCTGGTTGGAGGAAGATGTCTGATGGCGGCGCTCCAATGATGTTATCAAAGGGATTTCCTTTGTCACCAAACCCAAAGAACTCTGATTCTTGTGGGAGTTTGTATTTTCCAAGACCTTTGGAGACTTTAAGTTCCCTGCTCAACAGGTTGATGATGAACTTGATTCGATCCGTTGTTGCAGATGGAAGAGAGCTGACGATGGTGTTGAATGACGAATAGGTGTTGACATATCTCCCACGAACAAGACTGGGTGAATATCTCAACCCATCACCATAAGTCAAATCCAGTGTGATAGGATCTTGAGCATTCTGTTTTTTCAGAGTGTTTGTTTCTGTTGACCGATCATTGTCTGTAAACCCATCAATCAATCCGAATGAACATTTCTGGAGCATTCCACTGAGGTCTGAGAGAAGTTGGTATGCAACCTTTGTATCGGAAAAGCCGGTGTAAGCTCTATCAGAAAACAGCAGCCTTTGAGTCATAAAACTCTTCACATCTGTGAAAGGTCTGACAAATCTGTTGGTGTTTTCCAGGATTGATTTCAGATCAAGAGCACGTTGAAGTTCTTTGTTCTTTCCGATCAATGAATCCATCCCAGCAATGGTTCTTTCAACTGCTGAAATGTCGTCATTCAACCTCTTTCCAACAGCTTCAAGTGTTCCTTGGAAGTTGTTATCGCTGTTTGCTCTGTTGAGGATGAGGTAACGACGATATGTGTCTCGAACCAGTGAGGATTGGTAAAGATCATCGAGGTAAACCCCGAAACGAGTTTGACTATCTCCAGTTTGAGAGAAGGCTGGGATAATGTTGGTGTTGAGGAGAATTTCTGGTCTAACGGAAGCGATCGTCGAAATGACCTGACCGTTACGGTAGGTGTATGTCTCCAGAGAAAGAGCTTCTTCCTCAAAATCTACTTGGGAGAGTTCTGATCTTGTTGGTGGGAAAAAGACAGGAGTGGCAACAGGAGGATTTCTGACGCCTTGCATTGCCACAACGGGATTGAGTGGCTGAACGTTTTGATCGACCAGGGTTATTCTCTGACGAGCTTGTGGAGTGAAAGTTACAACCGTTCCCTGCTGTGCCTCAGTCAAAGGTTGAATGACGGGTTGTCTTGGTTGTGGAGTGAAGGTTGTGACTGTTCCTCTCTGTGTCTCGGTTTGTGGCTGCAATCCTCCAGGTGTTGTTGAAGGTGTGAATGTAACGACGGAAGTTTGTGGCGCAGGTTGAATCTGCACACCACCAAACTTTGTCCCTCTTGATGTTGTCTTTGCCATTTATTTCAAACACTCACTTCCACGTCATTTGTCTGGACACTTGTTCCGAGTATCATGTTCTCAAAGAACTGGGGTGTAATGACATAACGGAACAGACCCGTGTCCGTGGGCCTTATTTCATCCACAAACAGATAAGCATTCTTTGGATTGATTCCATGAACAACTCCAGAGAGGTCTGTTTCACCAGTAACAACATTTTGCCGCCTTACGATAAAGTGACTGATTTGTTCCTGTTCTCCATTCACAGACCATGAAACTTCAACCAATCTCTTGTTGAAAACCGAAGCTCTTTGATTGTTAATAGAAGGGCTTGGTGGTTTCAACTCAACCTGGAGATAGCTCACATCTGTTATGTCACCAAAATCAAACTGCTGGAGTCCAATGAGGTTGGTAAACTCATTTCCAGACTTCTTTGGATTGGTTCCTGTGAGAAGGCCGTAAGGGTGCAGAGAGTTGAATGGTACAAGAGAATATTCCTTGTCTGCGCCACTGCTTCTTGGTGTTGATTCTTTGGTAAGTTCAACACTGGAAAGGAGCGTGTCTGGGGTTCTCACGAAGGTGGTGAGTTCGTATTGATACGACGATGGCTTGCTGAGGAGCCCATATTTTGTCGTGCTTTGAACAAATGTTCCATCGACATAACCAAGGAAGGAAACGTCGTTGGTTTCCAAGTCACGAAGTTCCACTTTGGTGATCAGAAGGTCTTTGAGGTTTTCTCTTTGAATGTCTCCGCCATAATACTCCAGCAACCCTTGGCCGAGAAGAAACTCCCTGACCCCATCCTCCAGCTTCTTTGTCACAGCGTAAGAGACTTGGAAAGAAACATCAAAGAACTGAGTATTATTTCCAGGCAATTGAACAGTTGTTACAACTGGGGGTGTTGCAGAAACAGCAGCGTAATCTCTTGTCTTTGGTCGATGCACAACCTCAACAGAAGCATTTGCTGGAATAACGTTCCCTCTGGTGTCTGTCAGTTCACAGAAATACCGATATGATTTCCAGGGAATAAGGCTGGTATCCAAATAAGTCAGTTGGCTTGTTGAAGCTCCACCAGCCACCAGAAAATCCATCAGCCGTGTTTCTTCTCCCTCTCTCCCAACCTCTTCTCGGAACAAAGAGACCACAGAAGTATTTTCTGGGAGAGATGAAATGACAAGGCTGAGTCCCGTATCTGTGTTCTTTGAGCGGAGGGAAACGAATTTGAATCGTGTGCTGGGATTGGTTGTTGGTTCGAGAACTTGTCCAGAGAACACTCCACCAATTCCCAAATCGTTGTAAGCAACAGCACGATAAAGCGTGGTTGTTTGTGATGTGTCTGGAAGGAGGATTGTTCTTTCTTCTGGAAATGGGACGCTAACAACCGATACGACTTCTTGACGTGGGGTGTTGTCCATCTCGGTTTTGAACAAGGTCACAGTTGTTGCATACCTGTCCATCTGTTTCACGTTTGCAACCAGCATTCCATCCTGCCTTCTCCTAATTTGGAAAGAAGGTGGGGTTTGAACCCTTGTGAGAATGGCTTGGTTGGTTTTGTGTTTGACGAAGCCAACCTCTTCTTGGATCAAGACTCCATTCCCATCCAAAAGGCTCACCAGAAGAAAGAAATCATCAGTTCCTATCGCTGTTTCATAGAAAAACAGTGGTAATTCGATTTCCACTATGGTCAACTCTGACTTACTTCTTGCCAACACAGTAGAATTCGTTGGAGGTTGTGCAACAACAGAAGAAGCAATCAGGGAAGAAGCAACGGAGTTTGTTGGTCTGCTGAATTGACTTGGTGTGCCATTGTTGGTTTGCAGCGCAGTTGGTCTTGCCCAAACTCTTTGACTCACCAAAGAGGCCGGATCTTGTTTCTGGTTTGAGATCGCTTCCAAACACAGTTGTGGAATGGTCACATCTTCTTCCAACCTTACCCCAGAAGACTCTCCAGAAGTGGAAGCGAACACGGAGTTCTTCACGCCGCTAGAAAAAGTGGATTCTTCTTTCGAGTATGAGATTCCTGTTCCAAACTTGGTGATGAGATCCTGGATTCCGTAGGAGTCTGTGGTGAGATACTCGTTTCGTGTCTGACTGATCTTCGTGGAAGTTGAGATTGCTCTGGATTGAATGCTTCTAACAAGACTCGTGCTGCTCACACCAGACAAACCACCAACGGAAGGACTGCTTGTGTTGGAAAGCACACTTGTGCTGAATGTGTTTTTTGGATTGGTTCTGTATGCTCTAAGAACAAGAGAAGCAGCACGAGAAGATTTCACCAACTCTTTGTTGATGTTGACTGAAAGAAGATAGGAGAAGCCCTTAGAGTTTATCTCTTCTAGTGTGAGGAAGTCTGTGGGAAGAGAGAGAACTGGTAAGGTTCCAAGTTTGACCTGCATGATCCCAATATGTAGCTAAAATTCGAGTTCCCAGGGTTCCAAGTGCCAATCCGCATCTCCCGGTATCACTGAATCGGGAATGTGGCAGACTACTTCCCAATCCAAATCTTCCTCTTCCTCACACTTGAAAGACGAGTGTAAACATCTGGAGGAACTTCTCACTTCCAGTTGCATCAAGCATAACCTTTCCGACAAAATAAACATGAATCCTTGTTGTCGAAGCAATGATGTCTGGGTTTAGTGGAATTGGAACAGCGTCTGGAAACAGTGGAGGATCCGTTTTTTTGATTGTGAAAACACCAAAATCCACAACATCCAATTTATTCATCTTACCATTGGCAATTTCAAAGACTTGCCCCATCAACCTGTTTGTGATTGAAGTCTCTGAGAAGTAGATCGTGTCTCTTTGCAGTGGAACTCGTCTCTGAACGGTCCCATCATTCACAACTGTGTTTTGGAATTCTGCTCTCAAATCCTCATAAGTCAGAATTTGCCTGTTCCCTGCGATAGATCCTGCATAGTTTCCAACAGGAACATTTGTTTCCTTGTTGACAGGCGGAAGGAATTTGAAATTGTCAACATGACTCAGCCTTCTGTCGAAGAAAAGGTTCTCTGTGGCTTCCAGGTTTCCAACAGTAACCCAGCCTGGAAGAGTCGTGTTGTCATCAACCCTGAAATCAATCCTGTTCTTATTGAGAATGAATTCATCTCTGTTGGAGTAGAGAAGGTCTGGGCTCTTCAAAATCATCAACTTTCTGAAGTTGTTTGCTGCATCTGCAACAATTCCTTCTGCTGTTGATGCGAACTCTGCTGAAGACGACAGGATCTGAGGCGTTCCTGTTTCCCAACCTTTGACGAGTTGTCCGGAGATGACCCTTACTGGACCTTGAGAAGAAGAAAAGATGTTATTGTTTCCAACGACGTTTAGGGCACCAGAGTCATCGGCTTCATAAGCCACTTGGTCTTGGGGAAGAGCAAACGCTTCAAAAGTAACAATTGTTGAAAGTGTTTGATCTGGAGACGATCCTGTGACGTTGGTGTCTCCAGGAGAATAAACAGCACTTGAGTCGCCAAAGGAATAAAACACTGGCACGAATTTTCCGGTGCCAAGTTGCCTACGTCCTTCATCGGTCAGAATGGTGTCAAGAAGGCGTTGCTTTTGGTTGAGTAGTCCCACTGTGTTCTTTTACCTTCCGGCCCTTCTAGGGTCATTGTCGAACCACGGCAGGGCACTCCTGTATTCCTTGTCGAACAACCCAGAGCCGTATGGGTTAGCTCGATATGCTGCTGCCACATCATTGCTGGAATAGATGCTTGCTGTCAGCCAGTTGTCACTTTCCCCAGCAAGAGCACTTCCAGAAACAAAACGGATTCCTCCACCTTCATCAAAAGGTCCACCAATTTCTGGATTGGCATAGGTTTTGGTGTAAGGTCTACCCTCCAGCATGTCTCTTGGTTGTCCGTAGCGATCTCGACGAAACACGCAAGAAAACTTGGTTGGCACACCATTTGCAACACCATATTTCCAACCACGAATGATTGCACCTGAGCATTGTGTGTAAACCGAACCCGTTCCGAGAATCACGGTTCCCGCTGAGATAGCTGTTGGTTCAATGCCGAAAAAGACTTTGGCTGCGAGAAGAGGCGTTGTGTTTGTTGTGGCCTGACTTGGCTGGGTGAAAGTACCACCAGACCCAGATCGTTCCACGAAAGACTCATAATACTTCGTCCCCAAAGCCTCTGGCTGTTTTGAAAAAACGATGTTGTATGTCTTGTTCTCTGTGAAACTGTTGGCCGCGGCGGCTTCCCAAATCAATTCATTGGGAGGAGGTTCGCTTGCATAGAACCTTGTTTTGTATGGCCAAGTGTCGAATGTTCCAACCTGGGAATACTTTTTCTCGAATGGGAAAGAGTGTTGCCATTCAATATTACTTGCTGGATCTCCTCCGCTTGTTGTTATTCTGTTGAATCCAACACTGATCAGAATGATGTTACCATAAGCTAGTTCGGGTGCATACTGGGGGGTGTTGTCAGGGAAACCCAAACCCGGCATTCCTCCATAAGTCCCAGCCAACGCCAAAGAAGGGATGCTGGGCATGATGGAATCTTCCAACACTTGTCCAACACTCTGCAATCTCAAAAACCTTGCTGTTCCACTTTTGTAAAAAGGGTAAACCGTTTGGAGTTGATATTCACTGAGCTTTGTTGCTTGTTGAAACTCGCTGGATCCAGAGGAAACACTTCCATAGACACCTCTTGTCCAAGGTCTTTCTGGATTGATAGAGGAACTTCCAGCTATGATGTTGTCTGTGTAGGTTCCGTAAAGGGACTGTCTGGATTCATTATCGAACTGCGGCATTGGTTTATCCCTCTGTTCCAATCACTGTTTCATGAATGATGTCTGAGCACAGAAGTTGGTTGAGTGTGTCTTCGTGATATTCTTCCAGTTGTCCTGTTTCTTCATTGAACCTTAGAGTTGAACCGTAGAGGGTGATTCTGTTTACACCCGTGGTTGCAAACTGGAAAGAAGAATGTGTTGTTTCGTTGTTTATCCTGCTAACAGGAAGTTGAAACCCAAACACGAGTTGGTCTCCGGGAAGGAGAACGTAGGGATTTGGTTTTGTGTATGTGCTGCTGATTGGGAAATAATCATTTGCCCCGCCAATGTTTTCTGCCGCCGTTCCAATCACAATGGGTTTGGCAAATGAGTTGGTCCAGTCCCGTCCATTGGTTTCTGTATATTGATTGCGCCCAGAAGACTTCAACTGACACTTGACAGCATTGTACGCAGTCAAGGCGCCGCTGAATGGCATGAGAAAACTCTCTTCGTAGCCAATTGGATTTTTCACAACCGATTCCATTCTCACTTGCTGACTGATAACTCCTGCCCAAGGGGTTGTTTTGATCAGCAACGCCTCTCTTCTTGGAAGAAAAGCACTTGTGTCAGCACTTGCACTCAAGGAAAATTGTAGGTGATCCACCAAGTCCAAGAACGTTGTGCTGGAAATTGAGGGTGTTGCAGTTGTCAGCACGTTTGCTGATGAGCTAGCAACATAACCAATCGTCTGTTGCCCAATGGTTTGATTCGGGGTTGCAGCACGACGATTCAAAAGAAAAAAAGTCATCATTGCTGTGGAGGAAGCGGCGGGGACGGTGAGTGTTCCACTTATCTCCAGCACAACTTTCTCCAAAAGAAACGGTTCGGAAATGATGTTGGATGCTGGGATCAATTGAGAGGAAGTGGGTTGAAATTTTGAGTGATATGGGAAACCATAGTTGCTTATTGGCCTTCCAATGATGTTGTAGGCTCCTTGCGGAAACGCTTTTAGTGCTGCGCCATCATCAACAGAAGGGGCGAAGCCAAAAACCTGCTCGGCCAAAGCATCTATCAGCCCGGTTAGGCCAGAAGCGTAACTGTCTATTCCTTTACCAGACCCAATTCCTTCATAAAGCTTGGAAGTTGGATTCCAGTAAGCCATTGGATAACTCCCATTCCCCGGACCCTTCAAAACAGAAAAGGTTTGCCCGGTTGAAGGAGTTAAATCCATCTCAATAACATTCTTTGACCAAAGGGGCTGCTGGAATCCTGTTCCCGCCACAGAAACGGCGCTTCCGGTCAGGTAAAAAGAACTTGAAGGGAATCTACCCTCCCTTACCTCCCAAGGCTCCAGATATTGTCCTGGGGTGAATGTCACGAACGCATCAGAAACGTTCCGAACCATTTTTCCAGAAGTAACAATGGGTTGGTTTACAAGACTTCCAGAGATAAGGTAAGCTTGTTTGTAAAGCTCGGCTTGATCTTCTCCAGAAAGGCCCTTGGAGATGGCTTCTGGTGTCATAACCAGGGGATACACAATCCCTTGTGGGGTAGGAATCGTTGTTGCGTTTGAAGAACCAAGAAAATAGGCTTCCGCGTCTGTATTGGCGCTAGAAGTCAGGGCGAAGGATGTGTTTGAGAGGTAGGTTACGCTTGCTGAAACGTTTGCAAGACCTGTTTGGAGTTGATCGTAGAAGGTAACAAAGCTGCTGGAAGGTGTTGAGCCGAAGTCGGAGAAGGTTCCTTCTGCTGTGTTTACTCCACCCATAGCTGCAAACGTTGCAACCACCTTCGAATATAAAGACGGAAACCTTGGGGATCTAACAACGGTTCTTACTATTCCAACTGGGGAATCCAGAAGTGCTCTATAAACAAAACTACCAGCAAACGGAGCAGAGAAGCTGGCCGTAAAGCTGGAGCCGGAAAGGGAGGAAATGAAACTGTTTACAACACTACCGTCCGAGGCAGAGAGTTCTGTGATGACAACAATTGGATTTCCACCAAATGAGTAATCAAACGCTACGGATGCCGTGGAAGAAGGATAAGTTACTGTGATTTCTTTTTCTTCATAGGTTGAAAACAAGTTGGCATCATAGGTAATTTGTTGATCGAACGGCATGGTTTTTGCATCATCAAAGAACCTGCCATACCTTCCTGTTCGATTGTCAGAAGAAGTTCTCCAAACGGTTGGGAAGCTTCCAGTTGTTTCTTGTTTTCTGGACAAGAGGAGTTTGGGAGGAAGACCTCTTGCTCTCGTGCCTTTTTGGGTTCTGGCCATGTCGATGCCCTAAGTAGGAAATCCTTCAACTGCCCCGAAACAACCCTCCAAAAGCCACAGAATCAGTTCCATAAATGGCTGCATTGCCTCCGTAGTACGAATACCCAGCAGTCGCACTCTTCTTGTCTCTCGTCTGCAAAAACGAATCTGAAGGACTATAAGCCTCGTTGCCCTTGACAAGATCAGAAGCCCCAAGAAGTTCCGGGAAATAATTCCCTTCACCCTCATCAGCCCAAGGAACAATCTCTGGAATCAGTTTGTCGGAAACAGTCAGCCCAGTTGAGATGACATTGTTGGTCGAAAGCACCCAAGCATCTTGCTCCAGGAAAGGTCTGACATACCCATTCTTCCGCCTGAAGACCATCTGCTCAACCTCCGGGTTTCCAACAGAAGAAAGAGAGCCGTTTTCAAGGTTTCCATGAGTTGTTGGACTGGGGATGATTGCTTCTTCCCTAAAACCATTCCCAGCATTGGCGTAGGTTTTGTAGGAGCCTGTTGATGGCTTGATTGAAGAAATCATGTAGTCAACCGTTCTCGGTATTTGATTGACTGATGTTTCTCCTTCAATCAACAACGTTGAGTCTGTGAAGGTTGGAGTGCCAACGATCAAAGGAGGTTGCCCAAAGCTGTTGATGAAAGGCGCTTCATGGGTGGCAACGCCGTTGGGTTGAGTTACCGGATCACAGAAAAAGATCTTGATTTGATTGGATCCGTAAATGTCTTGGGTTGTTCTTACCGAAACACCTTCCCGGAAGTTGTCAATCGCGGCTGTGTCAATACCACCAGACACAACCATCCTCCTGTTGACCTTTCCATAGTGAAAAGGAATATCGTTAAACGGCTGGATTGTCATGTCAGTATTTCCTCAGTATCCCTGTGAACAACTGGAGATAGAGTTGTTCTTTTTGTTTGTTTCTGTTTGATTCCCCGAGGTACATGTCTTCGGAGTGGTAACGTACTTTGTTTCTTTCGAGAACGTGGCTGGTAACGACATAGTTGATGCCATCGAATGAGGTCTTGCCTGGGATCAGTTGTTCGATCAGGCTTCCGAGGTTGGTGTTGAACCACTTGTAAAAGTCGTAGAATCCACGCACATTCAACTTGTTTGTAAGTCTGTTGAAGTAGATGTCTTGAAGGTTTTCCAGGTCCACATAATCCTCAGAAAACATTTGATTTGGACTCCCAATGTAGTTGTTGAATTCATCCAAAGAGGAAAACATTCCAATAATGTCTTGGTCCAAAGCGTCCGTTAGGCTGAAGTCGATGCTGAACCTTCCTGTGTCTTGTGGAATCTGTTCTTGAGAGATTTCATAGACAGGAGCAAGAGAAGAATATTGCGCTTCATCCCCCAGTACATTCGTCAAATCTTGATAACTTCTGACTCTAACTTTCTCGGCGGTGACACCTTCGTCAAAACTTGGGGAAAGGAAGGAATAGTAGAATCTTTGAGGAAGCACAACGGTGCTGCTCGCTGGGAACCTGGATCCTGTTGCATGAAATCCGTTTTGAGAGAAGTCAAACACTTCCAACGCTCCAGCTATTGTTGTTTGGGTAGTTGGTTGATCTGTTGACCAGTCTCCTCTGAGCCTTTCAAACGACCCTGAGATTGTTGTGTCGAAGTTAAAGTTGACCTTCGGGTTAGAAACACCGAGAGATTTGTAATCTCTAATGTGTTCGTTCCATTCTTCAACAGTCAAAGCTTTTGTCCACCAACGAATTTGTCCCACCCTTCCAACAAAAGTTTGAAGGTTGTTTTCGTTTGCAAAATTGGTGTTGGTTGGGATGGCATTACTTCCACTCCCAATGGCAAGAAACGGAACACTTCCAGTTCCATCACGAACTTGCCAAAGGTTGTTGGCTGGGTTTCCGTTGAAGTTGTCATCAAACAAGGAGGAGGTTGCGTAAACCTCCGCAACCACGCCCAAACTGTTTCTTCCAGCCCTCAAGAAGTATGAGGAAGAGACTTGGCCAATCAAATCTCCTCTGGTTCTGCCGAAAGAAATATTCCAGGGCTGCCCATCCATGATGGTTGGAACCCCCAGAGACATCGTTAAAACAGTTGCATTCATTGCTGAGTTTGGTCTTGCAACCAATGTCAGACCAGATCCAGATGTCGCAACAAGATTCAGAAGAACGTTCTCATCAGTCGTCGATCCAGTTGACATAACACGAATCAAACTTTGAACCGAACTTGTTGTTGGCAGTCCTGGGAAGTTGTAGATCGCTTCAAAAGTCCAAGAACCACTTGTAAACAAACCGTCATGTTCACTGGTCGTGTCTGTTGGTTTGCCGTTGGAACCATAAACAAACGAACCAACAGGAAGAGGAGTTCCTGGTTCAATCCTACTCCCAGAAAGCTCCGGGGAACGGATATATCCGCCACTCAGAAAGCTCAACATAGCTCCAACCTCGTTTCTGGTTTCACGAAGTCCGGTCAGAGTCCTTTGTGTCGGTCCTCCATACTCTCTGAACCTAAAAATATTGTCTCCTTCAATCCCTACTGCTCTCAACAGCGCCTTGATTCCGTGAACGGTTCCCTTGCTCTTGAGAATATCGTTCGCATTGATGAGAATTCTTCTCCACACTTGGTTCTGGAGGTATTGCAGAGAGTTCTCAGAATTCACAATTTCTGGGGTGACGTTTGAACCATTGATGAATTGATTGATTGTTGAGTTGCTGAACAGTGGAGGAAGCTCCAAACCGTAGAACTTTGCCAACTGCATCAAGAAAACATCTGGAACTGTGTCTTCCGAATCATAATCGACATGTCTCAACGTAGAGAACGCATCGAGGAATAGTTTTAGCTCATCAAAGAATGCTGCCCACAGATACAACAAGGAAAGAACAGCTTGGGTTCCACCCAACCTTGCTGTGTTCGGTTCGGAGCCATATTCAAGGGTGTTGATCCCACCTTCTTCTGTTTCCAGTGCATCTTCTTCTTGCCCCATAGTGAGAAAGTGTTTTGGGACAAGTTTGATGATGAGGTTTGGGTTGTAGGAATCGTAAGAAGTCGCATCATCCAGCAGAGTCTCTCTGTATGAAACAACTGAAGGTTGGTCTGGGAAGAGGATGGGACAAAACCTTTCATCCTCGTAGATCATCGGGCTTGAACCAAAATAAGCCCCAGTGGAAATGTTTCTAACCTTGAGAGTGGAAAGAGCATAGGAGTTGAGTGTTCCGTGCATTCCTTGCCCGCTGTGATCCAAGATAAGGTTGGAAGAACTTCCACTTGGTTCATTGAATTTGAAGTACAGAGCCAAATCCGGCTGCGCATAAACACTTCCGCTTTGGTTCAAAACCATGTCGGCTGGGGCAATAATCTTCTTCCAGTATCGGAACTCGTCAATGGCCCCAGAAAATGTTTGTTGTGGCTCGAACACTGGAATGGTGATATTGCTTCCAGAGCCCAGGATAAAGCTCGCAGAGGTTATTCCGAGGCTTCTGATGGTCACTTGACTGCTGCTGGCAATCAACGAACCACTGACATAACCAAAAATCCTGTTGTTACCACTCTGCCGATTCCAGACAAAAGAAACAGGTGTCCATACTCCTTTCACCAAAGGCAAAGAAGCAGACATGGTTGAAACAGAACCGGAAGCAACGAAAAATGTAAGGTCCGCTGTGAGTGGATTAGAACTCTGTGAAAGAAAACATCCAAATCCCTGTTCCAATGCTGGGTTGTACTTTTGAAACACGATTTGATTCAGGTTTGAGCCCGTTGCAACACAAATCTGCATTTCAAAGCTGATTGAGCTTGTTGTGGGATCCAGCCTTGACGCTCCATTCGGAACTCTTGTCAACAGAGGAAAGGAAGAACCTGCCGAGTCTTTGACTGTGACAAAAGTTCCTCTGCCGTTTGCGTCTCCAGGGTTTGATCCAGAGAAGAAGAGGTATCCTTTGTTTTTTGGAAGGTTGGTGTAGACGTAGTTTTCATATCCAGTCATTCCATCAAAGAACAACTCCGTTTCTCTCCTGGTTCCATCAAAAGGATACCTGTCAAAAATCTTGTTGAAGGCAGCATTCACCTTCACTTCAGCAGAGTTAAAAAACACATGGTTCTCGAACGCAGTCCAATCAACATTCAGTTGTTGTGTTGACTTGATTCCAGAACCAATGGGATCATATCTGAATGATCCGGTTTCTCCAATTGCGGAATCAACAACATATTGTCCGTTCTCAGAAGAGAAGGAGGACAAACCACCATCGGGATTTGTTACTCCACGAACAACAGAAGGGCTGAAAAGGCTTGACTTGAGTTTCAAAAGCCTCTGGATTGGTGTCATTGTTGAATCACCATGAAGGTAAACCCTTTGTTTTGAACGAGGTTTGCTTCGCCGTTCTCTTTGATCAAGAACTCAAGTTCATAAATTCTGTTGATTGGTAGATCTTCCATGTAGACCTTGAAGTACATGCCTTCACCATCAGCAGACAACTTTGTTCCGACCTCATCAAAGGGAATGATCACTTCCTTGGAAAACGGATCAATGATTCTCCACTGCATATTCTCAAACAGTTTTGGTTTGATTTGGTATGGACTGTAAAAACTTGCCAGGGTTGTATCGAAATCGACTGTGAGAACCCTCATGGTTACAACATCAGAGTTTCCATACACTTCTTGGAGATTCACAACGTTTGTGACGTAGTTCCTCGATCCAGCAACGGAGGTTTTCCCTTGTTGGGGGAAGAAGGTCAGGGATGGGCCTACATCGAACGTAACGGCATTATCCGGCGACTTCCAGACCGGGATCATATCAACGGAGCCATCTGGCTTCAAGACCCCAGATAAGCCTGCTGCTGCCTTCTGGATAAACACGTCGGCGTAATAACTTCCTGTCTGATAAATCCCATTCCCGGCAAAGGAGATTTGAGATCCTGTGAAACTCTGGGAGAAATAGTTCCAACTTGAGGAAGTATAGGTGATCGTTCTCTGGTGGCTGAAGCTGTATGTCGTTGCCGTGACATAAGCACTTTGACTTGCAACCAGTTCGAGCATGATACTTCCAGAACCAGAAACGGGAGTGCTCCCAGAAATGAAATTGACTGGAGATCCGAACACCGAATTGTAAACACCAATCTTGTTGTTTCTGTCCAAGAGAAGGTGTGCTTGATTGTCGAAGAAGGTATCGTTGTATTTCACAACCAGAGTCGGATGAAGGTTACTGTTTCTGGATTGTCTGCTGCTGAACCTTTTGACAAATCTTGTTACCGTGTCCGTTTCCTGGGAGCCGCTAAAAGCAATCCTAAAGCCGTAGTTTGGAACTGCTCCAGCAAGAGAAACACTGACAAAAGAAGTGATGTCAATGAGAAGGTCTTCGTCACCTCTGGCAAAGCTCTGGGAGAAGGTTAGTGGAACATAACCAAGAGAGGGGGAAGAAAGATGAGTAATATAGTCAGCACTTCCATCGGAGGATTCCCCACCATAGCCAATCCCACCACTAGTCCAAGGGGTAACAACTCCACCATCAATGGAAGCTGTAAACCAGTTCACTGCATCCAAATCCCTAAATCCAACAACGTCATTTCCTCTTCCTTCTGAAAAAGCCTTTCCCAAAGGGTTGACGACAAGAGAGAAGTTGGAGGGAACAGTTTGACCACCATTCACATCCTTCATTAACAAGAAGCATTTGAAGGAAGAGTGGTTGGGGTTGATGATTGAACTTGTTAATGAAACAAGTGGATCGAGGTTGAAGTGAATGACTGCTCTGGTGAGTTCTACCCCTGAAGTCCCAGAGGGAACTGGAGTTGCATTGTAGAGTTTGAAGAGATCAAGGGTTCCAGCTTGTCCGACATTCGCGTCCGTTGACCTGGAGAGTGTTGGTCTGCTGCTGTTGACAATTTTATTTGTGACGTATCCGTCCTTATCGGCTTTCAAAGCTCTATACACTTTTGACACCATATTTCCAAACAAATCCGTATGCTTTATTTCTCTTACCTCGGCAGGTTTTTATTATGTTGGCACCATAAGTTTTTTTCCCAAATGACTTTGCTAGTTCGTTACAAGCGTCCAGTATTGACCCAAAACGCCTGATAAACACACCGTTAAGATCATACTGCTCAACGGGTGTTCTTTTTTTACTTTCGGATATTTTTGCCCGCACCTCGTCAGTGCGCCTTGTTCCATAAAGACAATTTGCCTTCCCTGTGTGCCCAGCATTCCAACTTGTTCCACCGCTTTTGAAATAGTCGCGTTTGGCTTCTGAGAGTTTGTTTTTGTGTTCTTTTGTGAACACAATTCCTTTGCGTGCCTTGGACATCTTTGCTTTTGTTTCCTCACTAAGAGAATAACCCCGGCGACCGCAACCTCCTTCGGTTAAGTTATATCCATTTTCGATAGCTTTAAGCTCTTTGATCCAATAAATCTCTCGTTCGTCTAATTTGTCACTGGGGCAATCTTCCAGAATTTTAATCACGAAGTTTTCTTGCCCATGTTTTCGGATTGCTCTGGCTAACGGGGTTTGAAGATTCCGAGTTGTGGAATTGGCGTCCCTTTTGTGGGAACTCCAACGTTTGGTAGCTGTTAAACTTGTTTGTCCAACATATATTTTTCCATTTTTCTCGTTTGTAATTAGGTAAATTTGTCCCATGAATGTAAATACGGGGCAGCAACTCTTATTTGTGACGTATGAGTCTTTGTCAGCACGGAGTTTTCGGTACATCGGGTTATCCCGATAAATACAACCCCTTGCTAACTGACCCTGCCGATCAAATCAAAGGCTGGGAACTTCAATTCGAACATGCCACCCATCGGAGGAATCAAAATTGAACCGTTCGCTAGGTTAGTATCAACGTTGTAACTCACAGAGCTATATTCCCGTCCACCAATATTCCCAGTCAAATTCCTCACAGTGATTCCTCTAACCGACAACACGCCAACATTGTTGTAAATGATATTCCGCACATCATCCAGGAACAATGGTTGGTCCATCTGAAAGTTGTTCGTGTTGAAGTATTGAACCAACTTACTTTGAACGTTCTGGAGAACTTGTTGTCTGTTTTGGCTGGGATCCACTGTGATATCGTAGTTGATCTGGAGGTTCACAACTCTTCCATCCAGAATATCAATTGCATCTGAGATCATTCTGAATTGATTGAGATACGTTGCGAGGTTATCCTTCAACATGTCAGGAGCAACGGTCAACTGACCCAAATCATTTCTACACAACAAAAACAACAACGCAGCATTTGGGCTGTCTGGATTGGTCCTGATGCTTGCCCTGTAAACTCTACCAAAGGTTGCTGGAAGTGAATAAACCCTTGCCAGCAAGTCCTCTTTCGAAACTATCCTGGATTGCGAGTTCCTGGCAGAAGGAATTTGAAGACGAAGTTCATCCAGGGTTGGAGGATCATCTCCACCTTTTCCTCTTTCGTTGTTGTTTGCATCAGCAGAAGCTCTCACGGCAGATGCAACAGCAGCCGAAGGACTGTTCGGAAACTCCAGAATCAAAGTGGAAATCTCAGAAATGTTATTGGGTGGGATGTTGTGGTTCAAACCTCCACCATGTCTGTAAGTCACAGTAATCGAAACATCAGGAGCAATCGCTCCCAATGTCGATGTTCTCAAAAGATTATTGGGATCAATTGAAAACCTAGAGAAGCTTCTTTTCCCAAACAAAGGCAATGCTGCTTCGCTTGGATCTGGCACCAAGTCATCATCCATTGTTGCACCAGAACCGCCACCAAACGTCAACGTTGTCAACCTTGTTGATAGAGATGTTGTTTTGAAGAAACGGTATGGTGCAGGGAGGATTTCCAGGTTTGACTCGACGTATTGTTGAGTCGGGCTGGATTCTCCTCGTGGGATGTTGTTTGCTATTGATTTGAATACGGTGTCTTGTGTTAGGAATTCAACTTCGTAGTAGGTGTTTCCATCACTGCCAACAACGGAGAGGATTTCGTTTACATCTCGGTTGGTGAGTGTATAGGTCTTGAACGGTTCAAATCCAGAGACGCTGAAGGTTTCTGAGGTTGTTGTGCTGGAGAGGCATGTTCCATTTGCTGAGAAGATGTAGTTGACGGGATTTCCATTGTTGTCAACTTCACCAATGGAGTAAGAAATTCCAGCGGCTGGAGTTCCATCGCTCTTTGTTAGGTGTAATTCTACGTCTGAAAGAAGTTGGAAGGGAATGCCTGGATTTGAGTTGACAATGGTTCCTTCTTTGAAGATTGGCAGGGCTGTTGTGTCGTATGAACCTTGTGAATTGGCTGGAATCCTTGCGTAAAAGGTGACGGGAAGGACTGCTGGAGCGGCTCCGACAATCGGAACCCCAGCCTCTCTCAAAAGTTTCTCAAGGTTTTTTGACTCGACTGCTGTTTCGGCATTAAGTTCACCGAACTGATGATCGAGATAGAGAGATTGAACGTCACCAACATAAGCTGCAAGTTCGATGAGCAAACCACCAAAGCCGTTTGGGGAGAAGTCTTGAATTTGGTTGGGGAAAAAGGTTCGTGCGTATTCTTCAAGGTCTGCTCTGAAAGAATCAAAGTCCTTGTTGATGTATTTTCTTGCCCGAATGGGCTGAGAAGAAGCGTTGTTGCGTGTATCCACGGGTTTAGTTATGACACCGCAAAGGTTACTTGGAGAGCCGTTGTTGGAACCAAAGCCCTTGGAATACTGTAATAAACAGTGATTCTGACAATCCCCAACCCATCGGTTGATCCACCTTCAACAAACACACTCTCGTAAGTCTCCAATTCAACAAATGGCATGTATTTTGCAGCAGCAGCCCTAATCCTCACAACCGCTTCATCATCAAACCAATCCTTCCCTCTCTCATATTCAGCAGCCAATGGAAGGAGGTTTGCTCCGTAATCAAACAACCCAAGTCGTTCCCCCCAATTTGTCAAAATCAAATCTCTAAGGTTGTTCTTCATCTGATCTGCAACAGAGAAGTGCATGTCAAGGATACCACTTCCGTTGGTTCCTTGTCGTAATGGTGTTTTGATGCCAACAGGTTTTGGTGCTGGAGCTACTGCTTGCCTTTGTGTTGTAAGATCCGCTCCAGTAATACCTGAACTCTTGAAACTCCTTGTCGTCATAGACCAAATCCTCTCCGCAAGTCATTTGTGAATTCTTCACCAAGTCCAGCCCCTCTGGAAGTCCCAGGTTCAATTGCTGGATTGATAACTGGAGTCTGGGAGGTAGGGACAATCTGTATTATTCCCTCTCTTGGATCCCTCTTCTGGTTATCCTCCACAACCACAGAAGCAACCCCTGAAAAACCAGCGGTTCTGGAAATGTACTCCTCAAAAGATTCTCCAACATCAAGAATCGCTCCAGGAGGATTAATAGAGCCTCCGAAATCCCCGGATGGTCCCGGAGGTGCTTGGACCCCTTGGAGGCTCTCTATATTCCCCACAGCGCCAGCAAATGCCATGCTCGCTTGGTTCAGCTTGATGTTGTCCGGGTCAGAACTATCAGACCCAACCCCGTCAGGGTCATTTGGGCACAGAGGGAAAAAAGATCCAATGAATGGCAAAGGATTCAAGAGCGACTTGATAAAACACCACAAAGCTTTCAGGATGGAAAAAGCCATTGCGTAAGCCATCAGTTTGATTGGATCTGCTGAAACTGGAGCGGGTTGCCTCACTCCAGTCACAGGAAATTTGAAAGCTGCGTAAAGACCATCACCCAAAATCCTTGTTGCTGCATTCACGGGTGCTGGAAGTGCTGTTATTGCCGTAGAAACAACAGCGAGTTTTGCTGTGTTTGCAGCAACATTTGCAGTGTTTTGTGTTTCCCTGAAGGTTTGAGCAGTTGATTCTGCTCTGATCCTAGCCAAGTCATCTTGTGACATTGAGAACTTCCTTTTCCTTCATTGTCCAAAGATTTTGGAACTGCGGCTTCGATAAACAGCTTGGTTGGTTGAAACTCTGTGCTGGTTGATAGCTGCTCTCAAGTTGTTTCTTCTGAGAGTGATGTTTGGGTTTAGGGTTGCCCAAGCGGTATCTGGTCCTCCTGGAGAACACACACTCAACTGCCCAGCAGTCTTCATATCTTCTACAAGAGCAGAATAAGCTGTTTGCAGTGCATCAACTTGCCGTTGCAAGCCTTCCACAACCTTTTTGAACTCTGTCCACTTGATATAAGGTTCCAATCCAGCAAACCTATTCTCTTCACCAATGGTGAGTTCTGCTGTTGAACCTTCTGGGTTTCTTGGTCGATCAGGTGGAGGTTGTTGATTTCCATTGTTGAGAGGGTTGAGAGAGGCTCCACCAAGGAAAATCTGCAACCCATCAACCTGGACTCTTCCTTCTGGAGACATATACAAATAAGCCAACGAGTCATTTGGAGGCGCACCAGCATTTGCACTGTCAGGTGTTCTGTTCTTCCCCTCCTTCAAAATCAAAACACTTCCACTTATCGGTTCAACTGCATTATCCGAAGGCAATGAACGTCTTGCGATCAAGCGCACATGATCTGCTTTTCCAACCAGATATGAATTTCCTGTTCCGTTGCTGGAAGAGGGGAATTGAATTGGAAAAAGACCATTGGCTGAGAAGTTCAATCCTGTTGGTTGCATTGCGTTGTTTGCAGCCCCAGAAGTTGTTCTCTGCAACCTGAAGTTTTTATCTCCTTCGGTTCTCATTGAGAGATTCAATCTCACAGCATCTCTTGCCAAATCAGGTTCACCTTCGTTGAGGTTCTCTCCTGGTTTACCATTCAGCTTGGGTGTCTTGTCTGTTTCGAGCAGGCTTCTGGAGTTGAATGCTGTGAGTGGAGAGGAGGTTGTGGATGTGGCCGTTGCTGGTTCGAGAAGGTACCTTCCGCGCCCTGCAACCATATCAATGCACCCAGCATAAGGACGAACCTCAGCGGGCTCTATTAAGCCTCCTGGTCGGTCTTGGCCCAAAACAATCAGAGCGTTGTTCATTCCCTGGATGACAAATTCTTGAGGATGTTTTGTCCACCTTGGAACAACCTCGTAGGTGTGCTTCATGGACCCAGAAATCGACTTCTGATAAAGAAGATCAAAAGGGTTTGTTGATCCTGCTTGTGGAAGAGTTGCTGTTTCTGCTGTTCCCCCACCGTTCGGAAACCCAGGAGAAAAACTTCCAGGTTGTGTCGATTGTCTTGCGAGAGAAGAACTTGTTCTTAAAACGCCATTGATTGTTTCAACAAAGAAACGTCTGTCTCCGTGAGTGAAGTTGGCATCTTCAACCATGAAACCTTCTGGAGATCTTGTGATCCATTTCCCACTTCTATAACCGTACTTGTGGAAGTCCTCAAACACAACGGTTATTTGCTCTCCAATTTGAACTGGGAGCATGAAGTGACTTTGAAAGAATGGGGAAAGAAGAACCCTTGTTGCTGTGGCATCACTGACACCATCAGAAACTATCATAGCAACAACACTGTTTGCAGCAATGTTTTCAACGGACTCTGGATTGACAACCAGAGCACGAAGCCTGTCTTTTTCGAGTGGGTTGAGTGCTTTCGGATTCCAGACGATTTCCTCTACAACGCCTTTTTGGAAGGTTGGAGGAGTCCCAGAGGAGAGAAGGTCTACGGTTGGTTTGGAAAGGTCGAGAACTGGTGTTGTTGCACCAGCTAAAACACGACCAACGTTGATGTTTGTGTGAGATGACATCTAAGGCTCCTAAGTAGCCAAAACGTCATCCCCGCATATTGCTCTTGAGTTGCTGAAACAAGTTTCCACTCGAAGGAAGCTCATCCGCTTCTTGTTTCTCTTTTGCCTTGTAAACCAACTCAGCCAACTTCAACAGTTGCGTGTTTGCTTTTTCCATACGCTCAAGATACTTGCTCAAGTGATCTCCATGAATAACATGCTGCTCTGGATTACCCATGACGATAGTATAAAGATCCAGCCAAATAAGATGGGCATTCCGTCGATCCTCTAGGCTGTTGCTATAAATCTGCTTCCAGAGCATCTTCAACTTCTCATCAATCGTTGTGATTGAATCCAAGAGAAGAGAGAAGTCGTTCAGGTCTTCGTCCGTATCTCTGATTGCTTTCTTCATGCTGGAACTTGGATGAGGGAGTTCTTCCACCAATTCAATGTTTGAAAGAATGGTTTTGCTTTCTGCTGTCATGACTGCAACTCAACTTCTTCCTCTTCTGGTTGAGCAGGGGCCAACCTTTCACCTTCCTGAATTTCCAGTTGTTCCTTTGCTGTTTTGTAATACTTCTTCAAGACGGTGAGAACACTGCTGAGTTGCTTTGGGCTTTTCAGGGTGGTTATCTCCCTCAGATAAAGCATCACCGCTCGCTTGTTCAAAAAGTCCAAGTCTTCCAAGTTATCAAACAGAACACGAATTCCCTTAAAAGCTTCCACTTCATTTTCTGTTGCTGCTTGGTCTTGAATCAGTTGAAGGAGGCGAGCAAGCTTTTTGGCATTGTGTTCATTGATCAATGCTTCTTCTGGAGAGATGGAGATGTTGTGGTTTTCAATCGTTTCCAAATCATGAGCGGAAAGAGTTTCTCGATCATCGAGGGAAGTGAAAGTGTTGATAATCCTGTGACTCTGCTTGGAGCGGCAAATCAGGAAGTTTTTGGCAACGACATTGAAGTAAGAAAAAGCTTTGGTTCCTTTGGATGGATCAAACTTGGCAAGTGCTCCATAAAGAAACTGAACCGTTTCCGCTTGAAGATCGTGTCTGCTTTCGTATTGAATTTGGAAGCCATAGACGTTGATGAGGTTTTCTACCAGCTTGTTGAATGCTGGAAGGATTCCTTCGACAAAGATCTTGGTTTTTGTCTTGACATCTTTTTCGTTGTTGAACTCGACGATGGAGTCTTGTGTTCCTGCGTTGAAATAGAACTCTTGGGGAGTCGCGCCACCTTTTGGTTTGCGCTTGATGATTTTTCTTCCGGCTGGTGGCATGTTATTCTGATTCTACGCTTTCTTCAATCCTGACATATCGCTGCTTGCTGCGTTGTGTGAAGTTGTAAACCAATTTCTGGGTAGCTGTCTGACACACCTTGACATTATCCAGAGCCTCCGTTGCAGCTCTCTTGATCTCAGGTGAGTCGAAGAACATTGGTGTCTTCAAAATGCCTTCCAGGGTCGCTGCGGTCCTCTCATGAATCTCAATCGCCTCCGACAAATCATCTTCAAGAAGGAAAATGATCTTCGCCCAGCGAATAGCAAAGAAGGCCGCAAACCCTGTTGCGACAACAAGAGCCAGAAGAAAAACATATATGAACATCAGGAACTCCCCAAAACGCCACCAAGGGCTTTTGAGTAAATACGGGACACGGCGTCGAACGAGTATTCCTTCTGAATCACACGGGCCAATTCCCTTGCCCACTGTTTTGGCATAGAAGAGGAATCATAAAACTTCCTCAACCTTCTCTTCACATCAATCTCAACTGGATTGGCCCACTTCATCCCAGCAAGAAAGATTTGTCCATCAACCCTGGAAGCTGGAACCTCTCCCAACATCCTGTCAACCGGAATAAACTTTCCATGCTTCAGGAATTCAAGATGCCCACTCCAGTTTGTTGCAATCACTGGAAGACCGCAAGCAGCAGCTTCAAGAATGGGAAGTCCATAACCTTCGCCGTGTGTCAAAGAAATCAGGGCTGCAATTTCCTTGTGCCGATACAGCCTGTTCATCTCTTCATCAGTCATGTGACCATGAAGAAGATAAAAGGTTGGACCAGGAACACCAGCAGGCTGAATCTCAGCAACCAACTTCGTGAAGATTCCTTCAACATTCTTCTTGTCAAGCTGTGTTTGCGCCCCAGCATTCGTCTTGACAATCACACCAATATCTTTGTTGCCCGCAAAAGTCTCTGCAATCCATTTGAGTGTGTAAGGAAGGTTCTTCCTGTCGTTCTCGGGATTGGTTCCTGTCAACTGACCAACAACCAACAAATTGAACTTTGTTGTCAACCCCAAATCCAAGTCTGGATCCTCTGGAATAAGTTGGTTCTGGTCTTGCATTGCGTCTGGTAACGCTTCTGGGATCACAGCAACAGGAACTTTGATTTCACCTGTTGCCATGAAGGTTTCTTTGGTGAAGGTGCTGGGAACAACAATCATGTCCATCCTGTTGATGCAATCAATCCAAGCTGGGTTGCACTTGTCTGTCTCAACTCCAGCAGTCACTCCAACGTTGAAGTTCCCCAAGAAAGGATTCCATTCGTTTGGTAGCTGGACTTGGATTGTCACATCGTAGAAGGACTTCTTGTTTCCCGAAGCTTGAAGGATTTGACCAATGAGACCATCTTCAGCTTCTGGATCGACGAGAAGGTGTGTGTCTCCCCAAGGAAGTGGTTCGGTTGTAATGTCAAGATCGTGTTGTTCGGATGCAACACGAAAAAGCCAACGAGCAATTTGGCGTGTATGCACGCCATAACCGGCATGTGCCAACAATGGACCTCTAAGCAAAACAGTTTTCTTTGTGGGTGAAGTGTTCATTGATGTATTCACTTGATGTTGTTGAGTTTGGAGCATGTCCAACGTTTTGGTGGGCTGCTCTTGAAGTCTTTGATAACTTTGTCGAGAGTCCTATCCCACTCTGAAATCATCTTCTCATAACCAAACTCATGTTCAGCATAAGCAATGTTCTTCTTGGCAAGCACTTCCTTCTCTTCTGGAGACATGGAATAAACCTTTTGGAGGGCTGCTGACAAATCTTCATGCTTGAAGTGATCGTCGAAGATATAGGGAACCATCTGAGATCCAACAAGAACTCTACATGCTGGATCAATAGCAACTCCGTGTTCTGTTCCATCTCGATAATCCACAACCTGACGTGTCATTCCTCCAGTCTTCAGTGCAATGATTGGTTTCCCAACCATCAAACCAGACAAGGTTGCCAGCCCAAACCCCTCAGCCTTCGACACGTTCACAATAAAATCAACTGAGTTGTAAAGCGCATTCATGTCGTTGAAATCAACCTTTTGAGTTGAAAACACAACGTTCCCAGTCAACCCGAGATTTTCAACGGTTGCAAAAAGGTTTGGGCCTTCTGTGTCTTGTGGGTCAGTGTGCATCACGAGCATTGCCTTCCTGTGACCTTCCTTCTTCTCCAGATCATCCAAAAACATCTTCCAGGACATCAAGACATCGTTTGGCATCTTCCTGGTTGCATTCCTGTTGATCCAAGCTCCAATGAACCAGTCAGCACGCTCCTTGTAGTTTACACTCCTCAGTTGCTTTACTGTCTCTACTGGGAGAGGATGATAAACCTCTTTTGGAAAGGCATGAGGAATGTAGTTTGTTCTCTCTGGAAAATGAGGTTTGACAAGCTCGTAGGTCTTATGAGAAAGGCAGTTGATCAGGTCAGTTGAGCGATACCAAACATCGTTGAATGCTGGGTATGGATCATTGTCCCAGACGTGCCAATAAGCAATAGGACAAACCTGATGAATCTCATCTTCCATTTCCCAGAGCCACATAAACTGTCTTGGATCTGTGAACAGGAGAACCGCGTCTGGTCTTTCATTGATCAGGAGGTTCCTGATCATATTCCTGTCTCCGAAGCCATCAACAGGTTTGATGATGAAATCTGGGTTTACTACGATTGGATCATAGTTCGGATGTTTGATCGCTCCCCCAAGGCAACGAAAGGAATATCTTCCTGTTGCAACAAGACCATGAATAAGAAAGCGGCTTTGGGTACCAACACCCGAAGTACACACGTTTACTCGCTGATTTTCACCAACGAACAGACTATATCATCAATTCAATAATTGAATTGTTGGGCGCTGTCGGATCATCGCCATGAGCAAGAGCTTTTAGGCTAACCGTAGTCGTTGAACCTTCTCCACTGTTTCCAGACAGGAGCTTGGCTGCTGATTGTCCAATCAACACATCTTTTTTGCAATCGCACATACCGTTTCCAGTTTTGCTGTTGCGTGTGCTGCTCTCAGGAGTTTCCAGCAATTCACCCAGTTTTACATCCACTGTCACAAGTCAGTTTAATGGATGGTCGCTCAATACCAGGATCTTGTTTTTCCTAACAGGCTGTTGAAGTTGTTGTTGATTCATTCTCTTTCCCTAGAAATTCTTTGACACCTTCCAGTGTCTTAGTTCGCTCATCTTTGAAATCATTTTCCCAAACAACGAAGACTGAATAACCAAGAGCTTTCAAGGCTTTGACTCTTTGTTTGTCCCTTTTCCAGACTTCTTTGGCGGGAATGCCTTTGACTTTATGATAGTAGTCTTTCGAGTACGGTTTTGGATTGCAGTGCCGTCTTGACTTTCACGACAGACCTTTCACGGCAGATGGACTGGATGCCCAATCCCAGTTCTTCCTAACTTCCTTGTTCCTCTCCCAGACAGCTTTGAAAATCTTAGACGAAGGTGAAGGAACTATATGAGTCCCTTTTGGATCCCTCTTCTGGTTATCCTCCACTGAGCAATCTTCTTGACAACTTTCAATCGTTGAAACAAGGGCATTGATGTCTTTGGGGAAACAGGTGCCACCAAACCCGAAGTCTCCATCAGGTCCGGGAACTTTTGTGTGGCTTGGACCAATTCTTTTGTCAGAGACGACACCAGCGACAACGTTCTCATAGGTTGCGCCCATTTTCTCAGCGAGGAATTTAATCTCGTTGAAGAACATGGTCTTGGTTGCCAGGAAACAGTTCGCAGCGTACTTTACAAGCTCGCTCTCGTTCGAGGACATAGTCAAGATCGGAATGGAAGGAAACTCGCCCGCATAAAGCTCCTGGAGCGATTGAAGGGCATCCTGGTCATCGCCACCCAAAACCGTTCTGTCTGCATTGATAAAATCCAGGTTGGCTCTTGCCGCTGTCAAGAACTCGGGGTTGTGAACGAGTGTGAGGTGTGGATACTTCTCCTGAAGTCTCTTCGTCGTACCAACAGGAACCGTGCTCTTCAGCACGAAGATCCCAGGAAACCCTTCGCCAACCGTCTTCGCAGCTCTCTCAAAGAATGCCTCAAGGATTGAGAGGTCTGCCTGTCCGCCTTCAGCACTGACCATCGGCGTTGGCAAACACACGAAGATGAAAATGGCTCCGAGAGCCTCTTCAAACGAGCAGTTGCTCTTGGCTGGATCAATGTCGTAGACGAGAGGGGAATGCTTGGCAAAGCCGTGTGCGACAGCGCCTCCCACAAACCCATTCCCAATCACACTCACCGCCTGAGTCCGATACCGTTTCGTTGCCTTGGTCACTTGATTTCATTCCCTTCTGCTGAGGCGCTTGGCGCCAAAAGAACCACACAAGACTGCTCGAAGATCCAGGAAACACCATCCGTCTCATCTGCAACCTCGTCGAAAAACTCCTTGTTGAACTGCCAGTTGACAGACGGAGAAGTCATGCCCGACCAGAGGTACTCCCCGCGCTCGGTTGTAGTTCCCCACTTGACCCTGCCAACCACGATGGCCCTAGATCGCTCCAGGAGCCTTATTAGGAGCCTCCGAGGGTCTTCGACCATAGAGAGTGTGCTGTCCAAAACAACGCCGTCATAATGCCCTAGCGAACCACTAACGAGGTGGTCCAAGTCCAAGCTCTCAAACTTGTGTTCGGGATAAGGCTTCCGAGCTGTTTCGAGGCAAGCCTCGTTGAGGTCAAAGCCAGTGTACTCATAAAGGAGTTTCGTATCTCTGATCGCTTGGACGATGCGAGCGTTGCCGCATCCAAGTCCTGCAATCCTCATAGGGTTTGCACCAAGGTGCTGAGCAACCACGACAAGAGCCCGAGCAATCTGTCTGTGCGACAGAAACTCTGGAGTGAGTTGAGGTATAACCGTCTCAAAAAATGGTCCAGCAAGCTGTTTTCCAGTCTGGATGACTTGGTTCTTTGAAAATGGAAACAGGAAAGGGTGCCAGTTGTCTATCTGTGAGAGGCCATTCGCCCAGAGACACGGTGTTTTGCTTGTAGTTGTCTATAATAATCTTACCGCCGCTACGAACACATCGCAATGCGTGTTCTGTGCACTCGTCTCTCCATTCGACAGGCTCTCCGTCAATGACAATGCAGTCGTACTTTTCGTCTTGGGCAAGCGACTCTGGACAAGAGAGAAAGTCTTGTTTGTTTGTTACCCAGATTGCACCACTCCTTTCCGCCCATGCCTTGTTGGTGTCCACCGATTGAACCATTTTCGCATTTTGCCTCCACCACAAGGTTGAATCCCCGGCGCCATACTCAAACACCTTCCACTCACGCACGTTCCAATTCATCAACTCTTGAAGAAAAGGTCTTGTATACCAAGGGAAGAGAATGCCCCCCTGTGTGTCAAACGAACGCCACCCTTCCAGTTCCTTTAGGCGGATCATTTCAAAACAGCTCCTTGACGGAGGGGTCTCTTGTGAAAATGGCCGTATATGGATTCAGTTCTGTGTAGACAATTCGTGTATACTCAGAAGGTTTGCGAATCAGATTCCAGCGGTAGCTCGATGTTTCAAAGTCATGCGTGACGATTGTATCGCACTTTCCAAAGAACAGATTGATAACTTCGGGCCTTGAGTCCCCGTGACCGTCAACAAAAACGAGATCGTACACTTCATTGACGGCTTCGACTCCCTGGAACGCAAAGGGACCAAGGGCCAAGTAATGGCGCCAACTCTTTTCTCCCCCAAGCTCCCTACAAACATCTTGGTACCACTTCTCGGATTGCATTTCCACCGAAGTCAAACTCTCGCAGTTCTTCAAGAGGAAAGGGGTTGACCCAAAACCCATGCCAAACTCTAGGATTTTGAGATACTTCTTTGCCCCAAACAACCGCTCAAAAACCGGCAAATGCGTTGAATACTGATTCATTGTTTCCCTTCCTTCTTTTGTGCCGAGACCAACTCCAGCATTTTCTGGATCTCTTCTGAGTGTTGTTTGAACGGGCGGAGAAGATGACTGTCAATGTATTTCCCGAGAGTGAGCTTCTTTGGGTTGTAGTTCCAGTTGGAGCGATCAACTCTGTCAGAAGAGTAGTCTCGAACCGGAAGGACAGACAAGTTTTCTCGCCCTTTCAAGTGGTCATAAAGGTAGTGTTCGTCGCTGTTCCACTTTACAGTGTAATCTTGGCTTACTTTTCTCAAGAATGCCTCGAAGGTGTTGGGAAGGTTTAGCGCAGCCTCAAGCTGCTTACCTGCACCAAGAATGTAGCAGATGGGGTAATAGGGAACGTTTCCATACGGCTGCCCGCTATAAGCCAAAATCTGTTCGTCCAAAATCGACGAAGCATTGCTTACAAAGTATTCTGCCGAAAGTGGTACCATGTCAATGTCGGATAGAAGAAGGTTGCTGTTTGGAAACATTTTTCCTGCGTACAGCCTAACCAACTGAGCTTGCCAGCCGGTAGGGTATTTGCCCACCCTCTTCACCTTTTGATATATCCCATACTCGGTCTCCTCTGCTCGATCCTCTTCGGTTATGTGCAACAGGATTGTTTTGAAACCAAGCTTTTTCCAAGTTTGTGCGACAGGTTCGTAGAAGTCCAAGTAATGGCTGTCATCTGACGAAATGACAACGTAGTCGATTTTCATTCTGTTTTCTCTCCGAGTTGGTTCGTTACCAGCAACAAGAAACTGTTTGGCACGGTGCTCATAGTTGTGGTGCTGGCGCTCACTTTTGTGTGTTCTCCTGGATGATTCTCTGCGTAAGCTTGAATGATCCGTGTGGGGAACAGTTGTCCTCGTACCAGGATCGACACGCGGCTGACATCTCCTTCCACTTGGATTCAGAACAGCCCCTAATCGCCTTATCTACGCCCTCCGGGGTATCGGCATAGAGGTAATGTACTCCCTCAATCAGAGGGCTGTAATAATCCGTTGAGACGCCAGGAGTGAAAACCGGCACGGTTCCCATACCAATCAGCTCAATGTCTCGAAGACACTTCGGACCAACGCCAGGAAGACACAGCCCAAACTTGCTGGACCCAAGAGCACGAAGGTAGGATTCTGGGTTGAGGATTCTGGCGCTGTGAGGGCCCATGTAATACTTCTGGATTGCTGAACCCCAATCGTGTGTTCCACGCAGGTTGGTGGTGTAAGAGCCAATGAAGATGCTGGAGATGCTGCGCTCTTCCCAAGACAACAAACCCTTGGAGCGGACCTGTTCCATCAACTTTGGATGCTTCGGCCAGAAGGTCCAGGGAACGCAGTTGGGCCCTTTGTGTACTTGGTTTGCCCATAGAGCCATTTCCCAGGTCAAGTGCTGGGAAAGTTTGTCGAGGATTGGGTTGTCATAGAGAAGGATTCCTCCAACCCGATCAATCCAAGGTCTTGACTCTGGATATTGGGAGATGTGATCCAGCCCTGGATATGTTTTTGTCGGCGTTGGTCCTGGAACGACCTCACACAACCCCATCTCTTCCCAAATGTCAATAAGTTCTCTGAAAGAACTTCCATCGTGTCCACCTACCACTGGTTTCAAAATCTTCATACCTTCTCCTTCAAAATCTCCATCAGTTGTTTGGCTCTCACGTCATAGGTGTGATTTGCTCTGACGTGCTCATATCCAGCAGCAGCAACTTCTTCAACCACTTCTGGTTTCCTCAAAAGGAAATGCAGCTTCTCAACAAGTTCGTGTTGATTGCTGTAAGTCATCAAGTGTTTGTCTGTGACAAAGAGCTTATCCAATCCAGGAACGGTGTTGGTGAGCAAGCAGGTTTTTGTTCCAAGAGTTTCAAACACTCGGTAGTTGATATCGTCCAACAAGCTTTGATTCAAGGCAACCTTGTAGGAGTTGATGGCTTCCACCATCCCTCTTCCCAGAACCCCAGCATCCCGTCTAATCGCCTTATTAGAGGCAGAGGAAATGTTTTCCAACCACTGACCCCTTCCACCAATCAACGACCCGCAAAAGCCAACGTCGTGCGATTTAGAGGCATATGGAATGTGATCAATCAGATCATCGGGATAAGCATTGGGAAACCAGAGACAAGTCGGAGAATGACGCATGAAGTGCTTCAGATACCCTTCCGTGCTGTTGAGATGCAAGTCAAACTTGGCTCTTTTGGAAAAGAAAACGTGTTGACCCAAGGCGAGGTGAGAGTCAATACTCCAGAACACCTTGAATTTGTTTGTGATTTGAGAAAGGTCTGGGAGCCAACCAGATTCGTCGTAGTTTTCCATCACAAAGATCACGTCATAACCTTTGATCATTTTGTGGAAAGGAACCGAGAAGGTTGGTTGGTTGATTCCCCAGACCTCAGACTCAACACCAATTCGCTTGAAGGATCGTCGGAAGTTTTCGCTTTCACGAAACTCTCTGTTTGCTTCGTGCCTGCCACGCTCTTGAATCATGAGGATTTTCATTGTTGGGGAATTGCTTTCCAATATTCTGGGTGTCTTACATCGGTCGAATCAAACACGTCACCAACAAACTCTGTTCCAATTCTTGATGTTGGGAAAGGTTTGTTCTCAAAGAAGGGATCATGAACTTTTGCACGATGTTTGATGAGTGGATAAATCTTCTCTCTGAGGAAGTTTTGATCAACCTGCCAGAAGTCTCCTGCTGGATATTCGTCGATCAACTGTTTCATCTCTGAAAGGAATCCTCCTCTTGCACCCCACATCCCACCAAGAATTTCTGTTTTGTGTGCTGGATGATCTCTCATGATATGGAACACGCTCTCTGGATCTGAGAGCCATTCATCAACAGCAGCCTTTTCTCGCATGGAAAGTCTTGAGTCTGTGTCCCTGGACAGCATCACTTCAACATCAGGTTCCCCAGCAGGATAAAACCTCCAGAACATTCCTCTCCAATCTCCTGGCTCAGTCATACTGACAACCTCTGCCCCAGCACGAAGAAGTTGTTTTGTTACGGCTGGGGAAGTAGAGGAACCAACATAGAACCTTGGAATCCACCCAGGATAAACTGTCTTTGCAAGCTCTGCGTTTCTCAAAGCACCGATGGTATACTTCGGATCATTTCCCCAAAGACAGAACGAGATGATCTTTTTCATCGTGGAAACCCTGCTGCCTTTCTCTGGAGATAAACAGCAGCATCTTGTCTTTCGTAAGGCAGGTTCTTCATGAAGGTTTCATCAAGCCCGATATTCGTCGTGGTTGGGTGAATTTGCTGGAACAAGGTTTTTGTTGCAGGATCTCTTTGGATCCAGTCAGGATGAACGTGTCTGATGATTACCTTGTCAATGAATGTCTGCTTACCAAGAGAAGATGCAACTTCTGTGAACTCATTGTCAGACCAGAAGGACTTGTAGTCTGGATGGTAGATGTACCCAAACCTTTCGTAGTATTTTCTTCCGAGAATACAGAGAGTGTTAAAGTCTTTTCGGTATCCATCAAAAAACCAAAGGACTCCATCAGTATCTGGATACAACTCCTCCATCCTTCCTCTGATAATCTCGTCGTATCCTCTTTCCTCTGGGATCATGTCATCTGAGGCGAGCAGGAGAATATCGTATTCCCCAGCTTTATCCATGTCAGCATTCACAGCTTCAATTTTGGTTTTGGAGTTGCCATAGCACACTTCAAGATTCTGATACTGAGAGAACTTCTGTCTTACAGTGTCATTGTTCATGCTGGGATCATCCAGGTCACACGACACTAGAAACTTGGTTGCATTCTTTTTCTTGGATCCGTAGTAATACCTGTCCAACACAGGGAAAAACCTATCCGGCCTTCCTCTTGTCGGAAACTTCACCAAAACAGTCATTGTCATTTCTTCACCTTCTTCAATTCCTCTTTGATCCAATCAGTTAGTTTAACAGTTGGTTGATAGTTCAACCAAACATGGGCGACAGAAATGTCAGCTTGGGTATGCCGAGCTTCATTCCTTCTCTCGGGAACATGAACGATTTCTCCACCGATCATTTCTGCCAGATAGAGGATGCTGTACCTCTCCATTGTCCCAAGGTTGATTGGATTCTTCCTAACACTCTCTGGAATAAAGTTGGAAACATCGCCTGCGGCAATTGTTCCAGCAACAATGTCATCGACGTGGGTAAAATCCCTGGTTTGCTTTCCATCACCAACAACCGTCAGAGGTTTTCCTTCTGCCATCTGCCGCAGGAATAAACCAACCACAGGAGCATATTGACCTTTGATCGGTTGCCTTGGTCCATAAACGTTGAAATACCTCAACACAGTCGTTTGGAGTTCATCTTCTGCGCCTGTTGTGTCGTATGCAAAACAAGCAAGCTCACCACCCACCTTCCCAGCCGCATAAGGCGTGGAGCACTTCGTTGGAGTATACTGATCGAAAGGAATAGAAGCATTCCCATAAGCGGAAGAAGTGGAAGAATAAACAAACCTGTTTGCCTTCAATTCCCTTGCCACTTCCAGCATCGAAACTGTTCCCAGCACGTTGGTCTTGAATACCAAATCCTTCTTCTTGAAAGAAGGTTGGATCCTTGCTTCTGCTGCGAGATGATAAACCGTCTCAATATTCAAGTCATGTTCATTGGCAATCCAACGAACGTCTGAAAGAATGTTGTCTTGGTGGCAGACATTTCCTTTTATGTTGTGTGCCGCTGGATTCCAGTAAAACTGTGAGTTGCTCTCTGCTGATTCATTGTCGATGCAGATAACTTGAAAATCTTTGGCAATGAGGGTATCAACGAGGTTGCTTCCAATGAAGCCTGCTCCTCCTGTGACAATGGCTGCTCTGTTCTTTTTCATTTGGTTTGATCCTTATACCATTCTCTTGTGATGTATCCTGCGACTGCTTCTGGTGAAAGATGAGTCTTGTAAAATTCTCTACAAGCCTTGGAGCGTTCCTTCAAAACCATTGGATCGGTATTGATGAGCCAAGAAGCAAGGTCAGCAAGCTCTTCCCACGATTGCAACCAAAAAGCTGTCTTGAAGTCCGGGTCATACCACTGACGATCCTTTTTGCTTAACAGCACTGGAATACATCCAGCCTTCAAAGCCTCTGTCATTCTGAAAGACTCATGACTTCCTCCAGGTGGACAGATTGCCAACATCGTGTTGCACATCACTTCACTATATTCCTGTCGTGTCAATCCTTTTGAGAAACCCTCGCTAGGACGAATATAGACACGCTTGAATTGCTCTCTGATGGTGGACATGGCACTGATAGCCTGTTGCCTCCGCATATCGCCCACAAAGCCAGCAAAGGCCATCATGTATTTCCTGTCATTGAATGACAAGTGCTCCGTTAAATCACTCTTGAATCCAGAGGCAAAAGGAAGAGGAATTGGTCTTTCGTTGGCTGCTGGTTTTGAGGGAATGTAATTCCTAAACACCAAACAGTTTTTGAAATCAACAGGCTGATGTGATTCATCCGATAGGAGAATCACAAGTTCCTTTTTACCTCCTGAATAATCTCTCTTCTCTCTGGGACCAAGAGGTGATTGATAAACGATGATTGGTTCTTCTGGAAGAAGTGGGATCAATTCGTCAAGAAATTCTGTTTCCATGTTTTCTGTTTTTTCTTCAGGGACAATGAGGCGTGTTGGCATAAGGGCAGAACCGACAGTTCTGCCTGTTCTTGGGGAAAATCTTCCTTTTCACATGACCCAGCATTGAGTCAACAGATTCCAGGGCGTTACTGAGTGCCTTTGGTCCAACAGACACTGGAACATAATCACAGTTTCCGGGTTTCTTAGACCTGCGAAGAATAACAAAGGCACAACGGATTTTGTCCAGAGGGATGCCCGTTTTCTGGGAGTAGAAGTGCTTGTAAAGAACCAACTGCATTGTCTTGTTCGGGTCTGTTTTCTTGGAAACAGGCCAGAAATAACCGGCTGTTTTCCAGTCTATCAGGTGAGTAATTTCTTCACCTTTTTTGTTGGTTGCAGTGATTACACCATCAATAAAACCTTTGAAGAGATGATTATGTCCCTCAATTGGCTCCATTAATGGATATTCACTAGCAACATACTTCCAGTTTTCTCCAAACGTTTCATTCATGAACGCTGGGACTTCAGATAGGATTGGTTCAACGACACCATGCCATTCTTCTTCTTTCAGAGAAGCGACGTTAGGAAGTTCGCTGAAAGCATAGGAAAGGCCAACTTTGACATCATCGTAGGATGGCATGATTCGTGTTTCCAGAAACACTTCGAGAGCCGTGTGAATCACATGACCAAACTCTGTGTGTTCAGATGGTCCATCAAGTGCTCCACCATTGATTTTGTCCAGGTATTTCAACTTGTGACGAAAGGCACATGTTCTCCAGATGGAAAGCTCGGAGAAAGAGATGTTTCCACGGATTGAGAGATAATCCATGTTGGTTGGAGCAGAGAAGTCCAGACCAACAGGTTCAATCTTTGTTGTTCCTTCGAGGAGAGAGTCAATCGAATCAGAAGCACGAATATTTTCCGTGCTTGTTTGAATGATTTTTAGGTGCTTCTTTGTGAAGTTGGGAGGGGAATCTGAGGTTGTTGATCTTGGTTTTTTTGGTAAAGTGCTCATGCTAAGAGCACCATACACCAACACTACTTCTTTGTCTTCGACTTTTTCTTCGGCTGTTTCTTGTCAGTTGTAGGAACTTCGGAAACATCTTGCTTGCAATCAAGGTCTTCTTCGGTGGGAAAGGTTCCACTCGGAGTGTTGTGACGAATAACTCTCAAGTGTCTCTTAGAATCATAAGGAATATCTTCTGGATCTATTTCCATTGAAGAAAAGTCGCTTGGGGATGGCCCCCTCAGAGAAGGTGGAAAGACTCGTTCCGAATTTGGGTGACAATTTCCCACGCACCCACAAACATCGCAAAGATCCCATTCGCCTTCACAAAAGCCATCACACCCACACACATCACATTCTGGTGTAACGAACAACCCATTTTCCATCGTACCAGAAGTTCTTACACCATTCAGATTCTGAACCAACCAACCTTTACGAGTTGGGTGAGCTTCGTATAGCGGAGTTCCAGGTTTGAGATTGAGATTCAAATTGATTCCAGGAAGTTGGCTGAAAGCTCGGACAGTGGAATCACCCCAGGAGGCTTTTCCTTGCCCTTGAATTTCTTCGACGGGTTCCTGGTCGTCTTCCTCCCCTTCCTCGACTACAAAAGCTTCTGGACCCCTTAGCGGCTGTGTTGGCGAACCTTCCACCCCAACCACTTTCCCCGTGTACGGAACAGTTGTGGCTTCGTCCTTACAGGAGTCATCACACTGATGAGCGTCTGGACTGTGATCACAACAAGGAGACATAACTTTCTTGAGTTCATCAACAGCAAGATCAATTGCTTCGTGAACATCTGTGAGGCTGGTGATCATATCCCTTGACATTTGCCCGGTCTTTTCCACTTCTTCAAGCATGTCGTGCATGTCTCCGAAGAGGGATTTAAGCCCACCAATGAAAAGACGAGCTTTCAGTGGATGATTGTTTGTTTTTGGTTTGTTCATGTTACCTTCCACGGATACCAAACGAGATGTTTTCTCGGAATTCATGAGTGGATGTTGCGCCGACGTAGGAGTACGCTGATTGCAAACCACCCTTGAGAAGCTCCACAACTTCTTTTGCTGAAGGCTTTTTGGAAACGAAAATACTCTCGCCTTCCGGTGTTGGAAGTGTGTCAGCACTCCGAACTTTGACTGCCGCTTCGCTGCTTGCCATACCACGATAAATCACTTCACCTTTCTCAGTTGTTCCACCAACACAAGGAGATTCTGGACATCCAGCAAAGAAATAACCAGACATCACAGCGGTCGCTCCAGCACCAATTGCTTTTGCAACATCTCCATATTCCCTTGCTCCACCATCTGCAATCACTGGAATCCCCCACTTGCTGGCACGCTGGGAACACTCCAACACCGTTGAAAACATTGGAGTAACAACTCCCGTCACGTTCTTTGTCAGACAAACCTTCCCGCCTCCAATCCCAACCTTGACAGCATCAACCTTCCAATCTTTCATGGAATCAACAGCCCAAGAAGTCCCAATGTTCCCAGCAACAATGAAAATATCTCTGCCGAAACGGCTTCTAAGCCACTTGACAGTGTTTTCCATCATTGAACTATGCCCATGAGCAATATCCACAATGAAAAACCTTGCTCCTGCTTCATAAAGTGCAGAAGCTCTCTCTTGCCAGTTTGAATTAACCCCCAAGGAAACAAAACAGTTTGCTTGAGCACGCTGGACTTCCAAAAACTCTTCAACGGCTTCTGGAATTGAATTGAATCGGTGAAGTGCGCCAATTGCTCCGGCTTCCCACAAAGCAATTGCCATCTTTGATCCTGTCACTGTATCCATGTTGGCAGAAATGGCTGGAACCATGATGGAAAGGGAAAGGTCGCTGTTTGGGCTTGCCAGTTGAACCTCAGTGTTGACTTGTTTCCTGGAGGTTACAGTGGAATGGTTGGGGACGATGAAAACGTCAGAATATTCGTATGAAGGGGTTGGATGAATATATGCCATGAATTCAAGCCTATACTGGCTTAACCGCTGGTTCTAGTTATTTCCACTTGCTCCATGAAACTCACCAAAGAAAACCTGGAAATCATCAAACGGTTCATTCAACACTGTGCCAAGGAACTTGGGTTGCGTGGAAAAATAACCATCACCTTGTCCGAAAGACAAACAACTGGAATGCCAACCGCTGGATATTGTGATCCTTATGGCATGACAGTTTTCGTTGCTATCAAGAACAGGGCAATGGCTGACTGCTTGAGAACCTTGGCTCATGAGTTGACTCATTGCAAACAAGGTCAAGCGGGCGTTGTGTTTCCAAATGATGATGAAGGTTTGCAACCATACGAAGACGCAGCAAACGCAAATTCCGGCCAACTGGTTAGGTTCTGGGGAAGAGAGAATCCGGAAATTTACGCAGATTTATCTTTGTAGAAAGTCTTTTTCCCAAATAGTGACAACTACAAAACCGTTAGCTTTTAGGTCGTTTTCCTTGTCTAATGTTTTTTGGTAAAGTTGACCAAACGTATTTTTCGTTCGTTCGTTCCACCCATCTTTGTGAAACCTAGCTGGGTTTCCGTGCCAATAGTCTCCGTAAAATTCAAACACTGTATTGGTTTCTGGATTGTAAGCATCCACTTCATATTTCCTCCCAGAATTCATTACCAAAACTTTCTGTCTGCATTCCTTTGGAACATTCAAACTGTCCAACCAAGCGATTTCTCCACTTGATACTCTGTGTGTGCATTTCGGACATTTTTGCCCCTTTAGGTGATTCGAAGAAAGAACGTTAAATTTTCCATGCTTTTTACAAATAACGGTAAGCTTGGTTTTTGAATCAACATATTGCACCAAGCAATAGTCGTATTCATCACCATGTACCGTTTTCGCTTTTTCAACAAACTGTCCCGTTGTCAGCCGAATGTTTCCAGCGCAATTTGGGCAACCCTGTTGCCCTGTTTTATGAGCATGGTTTGCGGGGGTCTGCCAAAAAGAGCCGTGAGATAGACATGTTATTTCAACTTTTCTTGTGCTTGAAATATAGACTACTTTTGAATAGTCATATTTGTTGCCATGTATTTCGTTTGATTTCGCAATAAATTGCTCGGTGGTTTTCCGTCTTGATTCGGCTGACTTCAATTTTCCGCAAATTTTGCAGCCATTTCTGGTTATATGATCTTTTGCCTTTTGTTGAAATGCGCCATGCTCTGGGCATTTAATCATCAACAACATGTTCCCAAGAATACTTTCCTCTTTTATTAACGAGTAGTCATACTTGTTTTGATGAAAACAATTTGCTTTTTCGACAAATTTTTCAAGAGTTAATCTGCGATTGCATATTGGGCAGCCCCTTCCCAAGAAATGCTCACCGGATCTTTGCCAAAAAGAACCATGTATTTTGCATACGATTTCTATTGGAATAGATGAGAAAATATATTTGGATTTGCTGTAATCAAATTTGTCGCCATATATCGACTTGGCTTTGGCAACAAACCATTCGGTTGTTTTTTGTCCCATGAGTACAAATATGTTGGGGCTAATATTTTCACTAGGATTTTCGTTAGATTTAACGAAGCAAATGTAAAATCTGGCCAATTGGTTAGGTTCTGGGGACGTGAGAACAGAGTGATCTATGAGGATCTGAAATCTAGCTAATCTGCGCAAAACATTCCGGCTTTTTTTTTGGATCAAATCCTTCTGGGAAGTCTGTGAACTTGTCATACCATGCACCAGTCAGGTTTGCATCTCGAATGATTGCATTTTTCAAATACACGCCATTTAAGGCCGCACCACGAAGATCAGCATTGCTGAAGTCAGCATAACCTATAAACGATCCTCGAAAATCAGCAAAGCGAAGATCAGCGTGATTGAAAATCACCTGAACGAGGTCGGTTTTTCGGAAGTTTGCTCTAACGAGGAAACAAGTAGAAAAATCTCTGTTCTTGATGACTTTACCGGAGAAATTCAGGCCGATTCCTTCTTTCATGTTGCCTGTTTCACTTCATGGAGAGGTAAACATCAGAAACATATTTGAGGGCAACCCTTCCATGCTTGGAATCAAACCTTTCAGCTTGATTCAACTTCACGACAACACCCTCACGAACAACCTGCCCAGGAAACAAAGTCTCCTTCGCCTCTGCCAGTTCCGAAAGGTTCACTTCGGAAAGCTTCCCGCGAAACAACACTGGAACAACTTCCTTCATTCCCTCTGAGTAAGCCGAATTATCCAGCATTTCTCCATTGGAAACCCAGCGGCCATTCTCCATCACATCAAAGGCAGCAAAACCATATTCGCCATTTTTCTTTCCGTAGGCAAATTGGCTTCCCTGGACATTGGGGCCATAGACCTCTCCGTAAAGAACAGCTTTGGGGTGTGCTCGACACCAATCCTCAATCCAAGGATTCTGTCGAATGGCTTCCCACCAAAGACAAGACTCAGGTCCAATAACCTTCGTAACTTCTTCACCTTCCTTGTTGGTGTAAGTGATCTCACGAGGCTCGACACCATTTGGATTTCTCTTCCAAGTCTTGTGGCTGCCTGCGTGCATCTTCTCACCATCAAAAACAAATCGGGCATTGGTTCCATGAATTTTCACGGAAACATTCACTTCGTCTTCTGGATTGAAGAGACGATGATATTTCCTGAAATTCTCCAGCTTGTAAACTGGAGCTTCAGTAAACTCAGGCCCTTGTGTTGCAACTCCAGCCTTGGTTCCACCAAAGAAAGTAGGAGGATCATAATGCTCCACTTCCAGTTGTTCCATGACATCATCACCTTCAACGGCACCTTCTGGAGCTTTAATCAAAAGACCATAAGAAGGTTCGCCACGGAGACGAACAACCGTAAGACGATGACGCTCACGGCCCTTTCCCTTGTCCAAATGCTGGAATTCAGGACGAGAAAGCTTCACGGTGTTGTCGGGTTCAATGAACGCAGCCAAATCCCCGACTTGAAATTGTCCCTTTCGAACAACCGCTTGATATCCCCAAACGGGGACGATTTCAAGGGCATCAGCATTGGGATGCTCCCTCACTTCTTCAACCCGAATCACTTTTACTTCGTGCGTACTCATGTTTTTGTTATCTTCCTGTCTTGATGTTGTGCTGGGGTCCTACAATGAGATGAAGGCTGTGTCAAGGATTTTCTTTGACCTTATCCTGGCCGGGCCGGGGGAGGCCCCCTTGAGGTTCCAAAACATCTTCTCTTATAGGGATCCCTCTCTTGGATCCCTCTTCTGGTTATCTTCCACAACCAAGAGAGCAGGCAAGGGTCATGCCAATACTTACCGAAGGAGTTCAAGTGCCTAATCTAAAGCGGTTTCTGTATCTTGGTGAGCAAGTCGTGGAGGATGCACCTCCTGAGTCTGGGTCAGAAAGTCCCTTTGCTGTTTTTGCATTGGCGAGGGTGGGGTCAGGTGGATATGCAGCCACAACACGTCCAGCAGATCGAGGACAAGCTGGGAAAATAGGGCTACCTGGAGGGAAGTTAGATCCAGGCGAGGATCCTTTGGAGGCTGTTTTGCGGGAATGTGAGGAAGAGGGTTGGTCTGTTCGGATCAGCAATCGTGAACCAATTCAAAAACTTATGGTCGATGGGAAAATGGTTTGGTGGTATCAAGCCGATCCCAACCCCAGGATTCTGACTCAATACAAAGAAAAACATAGGATTGTTCCTGTTGTTGTTTCTAAAGACGCTGTTCTTACATCTGGATATGGGAACGAAAGGTTGCCGTTGTGAACTTGAAGTGGAATTCGTGGTTGATGAAGACGAAGGATTTGAGTTCGTTGATTCTTCACCGGGAATTCACAAAAAAGTCAACAGACGACTTTCAAGGGAAAAATGTTGAAATTGAAAACCAAGAAGACCGCATCAGCAACGAAGAAGAAACGGAAGCGGAAACATTACAAAACAGGAATCCATCACTCTCCGAAGTGTGCTGCGCCGATTCATTATCGTTCGGGTTGGGAGAAGACGGTTGCGGAGTTCCTGGACAATAACCCGGAAGTGGTCTCGTATGAATATGAGAGCCTTATGGTGCCTTATGTGATGGCTGGTAAGGGTCACACCTACTACCCAGACTTTCTGGTCCGCTATAAGTCAGGCAGGACCGTTGTCGTTGAGGTCAAAAGACAAGACAAGCTCGCAACCAAAAAGGTCATGCTGAAAAATGCTGCTGTCCGTTCCTGGATCATCAAAGAGGGAAAGGGTTGGGAGTTTGAGGTTTGGACAGATGCTGTTGTGATGGGTTTTAGGAAACTGGTTGAAGCCAAAAAGGCCGGATGTTAAACCTGCTCTCATGAGCACAGCCACAACAGTCGCAAAATCAATTCCCCTCGTCGTTGGAACCAACAAGGAAATCCACCAAATCACTTCTCACCAATCCGCTCTTGATCTTCTCAGCAAGAGGCTGATTGAAAAGAATCGGATTGAAAACATGTTTGAGCTTGGGAGTGTTTCTCGCGGTTCTCCCTGGTACATTCAAATGGGCTTTGGCGCAGATGCAATGGTTTTCTACACAACCGATGGAACAAGTTGGCTGGAATCGACACTGGCAAAGTGGACAGAAAATGATCTTAAGGCTTTCCAAAACAAGTTTGTTGTCGCAAAGCCAACTCATCGAATGACTGTTCCGTTTGGAAAACCAAAAACCAAGGACACGAAGAAAAGCAACAACGAAATGCTGCTTGCTTGTAATGTCTCGGATAGGATTCAAGAGATTTTCAGGAACCAGTTTGGTGTCCAGTTCTGGAATCCAGAGGAAGCTGTGTTGAGCAAAGACATGCTTGCGAAAACTGGTTTGTTGGACTACAAGGTTTCCAACCTCCTTCCAGAAACGAAGAGGAAGTTGGAGAAGTATTACGGCTGTCATTTCCGAGAGTTCACCTGAAACAGTAACAAGGTGTGAGAACCGCACCAAAAAAACCTTCCTCCTCAGTCAAGACAGCAAACATCAAAGCCCTAATCCCAGGCGCTCTTGTTTATCTCCAAAAGTTTTCTGGTGGTTTGACTTCTTACAACGTCTTATCCGCGGGCAGAGGAGATTTCCCAACTTACGAAGAGCCTTTCCTGTTTTTGTCTTTGATTGAATACAGAGTCAGTGATGATGGGTTGGATCATCAATCAAATCCTTTGGTGTGGTTCAAAGGGTTAAATGCCAGAGGAAAGGTTTTCACTTGTATGGACTTGGTTGTGTGCCTTAAAGTGTGTGACACGGAACAGGGAGATCAAAGATGAAGCACGATGATTTTGTTCCTGGAACTCTTTTCCAGATTGATTATGAATTTCCCGATCTTTGTTCTGGTCCTTCCAAATATTGGGAAAAGAAAGTGTCTTTCATTCTGTTGAGTTCAACCATTCAGTCGGAACAAGACACAAAGATGCTCCATTCCCTTACTGGAGAATCTCACATTGTCTGCACTGGCCCAGTGACAACACGGGTGAAGGTATCAGCACTTGGCCCAGAAGGTGATTTTGTTAACTTTGCTGGGAATCCTGCAATCTTCTTGAAAGTCGAAACTTCAACAGAAGACGAATAAAGATCAAAGGCTTGTTGTGTGGTTATTTACTGCTCAACACCAATGAAACTTACTTCCCTCCTTTTCTCCACTCCTTCTCCTTCCCAAGACATTCTTTTTGAATCAAAGCAGATGCTGATGAAGCTGGGATATCCAGAGGTCATCGCTTCGCTCTTCTATGAGAAGTTTGGAAAGAAGGCACCATTGCTTGCGAAATGGTACAAAGAAACCAATGCACACAACCCAGAAGATGAGAATTGGTGGAGAAATGCTTCTCATGGTTTTGAGAAGGCGAACGCGGCTGTGTTGGCAAGGCTTTATGATGCTACCAAATCATTTGCTGAGGGGAAGATTTCACTGGAGCAATACAATGAAATTCGGGATCGGCTTGATTTTGCTTCCTTTGATGAAAAGGATGATCCCGGTATCCAACTGACAAGGATAAAGGGATACATCGTTGATGAGTTTTTCAAGGAACTGTTTTTTGGAAGACCACTAGTCAGAGACATTGTTTCTGGGAAACTTAGCGACCTTGCCCCGTATTCCAGGTTGGCTTATGAAAAAGCCAGCGACAAGTACGAAGAGAAGTTTCTGTTTTCTGACAGAGCACCAATCAAAACTTACGAGAATGGCTGGAAGTGGATTGACGCTGGGGACAAGTGCGCAATTCTTGGGAAGAAGATGAAAAACTGTGGGAGTGTTGGTGTTATGGGAACTGACCCAAAACGAACAATCATCAGTTTGTTTGATCCTAATGGAACTCCTCATGTCGTTGCGACTTATTCCCCAACAGAGAAAAGAATCTCCGGGATTGAAGGGCAAGGCAGCACAGAACCAAAAGATGAATACCTCGACTATGTTGTTGATCTTTCCAAGGTTCTTGATGCTCCGATTGACGCATACAACATCAAGTCAACAGCTTTGAAGCTGAAAGCACTTCTGAACCCTGTCAAGTTTCAAAGGATTCAGAAACCCTCAACAAGCGGTTTTGCTTATGACGCTTACTTCCTACTCCAGCTTCCCAATGGCAAGAGTTATTACACGAATGGTGTTTCCGCCGCACCAAAAGAGCAGGTTGATTCCGCAACCCTTGAAAAACCACCAGCGGACATTTACGAACGTCTCAAGAGTGTGTTTGACTACTATCAAAAGGATGAAATCTTGCGTGCAAATCCAGGTTTCACCTATGAAAAAATCTTTGACATGGCATCAAATCAAGTCAACGAAAGAACGATCAAGCGTTTTGTAAAGGAATCTCTGAAATCAACTTGGAAGAGTGTGTTACAACACAAGAATGATAAGCACTCCTGAAAACAAAAAGTCCTACTTGGTTGGTCTCGACATCTCTACTTCCTGTACCGGAATCAGCATTATCGACTCAAAAACGGAAGAACTGGTTCTGTTGGATTACATCAAAGTCCCAGCAGACCTTTCTTTGTTTGAGAAAGCCGATTATGTGATTGATGAGGCGACTGGGTGTTTGTTGAGGAAGGGGATTAAAACACTGGAGAAAGTGTTTGTTGAGGAAAACGCAAAAATGTTTGCTGGGGGCTTGAGCAGCGCAGACGTGCTTATGACTCTTGCAAAGTTCAACGCACTCATCTCTTATCTCTGTTACAAGAAACTCACTCCCAACGTCTCTTCAGTTAATGTCACCAAAGCTCGTGGAGCAATTGGTTTCAAGAACACCAAAGCAGACAAACGACCAGTGAAAGACAAAGTGTTTGAGTTTGTTCAAACACTTCATCCCGAATTTCCTTGGAAGACTTACATTCCAAAAGCTGGAAAGATGAAGGGGAAGGAAATTTCCATTCCCGAGATGAAGGATGCTGCTGATGCTTGGGTTGTTGCCGTTGGTGGGAAGAGACTAGGATTGTGACATCATTTGTTTCAGCACGGAAACATTGACAAGTGTTGGATTCCTTCCGAAGAAACCATCGTCTGCCGGGATAGACACAGCAAAGCCAACAAACTCCACAGGACCATAAGAAACAACTTCCTGTTCGTGTTCTCTTGAAGTCCCTTGAGCAAGCTTCCCAGGTTCTCCAACAAAATCATTTCCGCCCTTTCCTGTCTCGGCAACAAAGACGACGATAATCTCACCGCCTTCTTCACCACTTCTTTCTGGATCAACAGCGAATTGAATGGCGACACCAGGATTGGTGGTCCAGCTTTGAATATCTCCAGGACCAGGAACCATTCCTCTTCCCTTGAAGAGTTTGTATTCGGTTCCATTTCGGTCTGTTTCTTCCCTTGAAAATGCCACATCGTCGCTAAGGGCTCTATACGCCTTATCTGTGACTTTCATTCCTCGATAGACCCTGAGTCCGTCCGGGGATTTTGGAAGCCTGGAAAACACCTTTCTGAGCGATTCCTTGTTGTTGTTTTCAAAGAAGTCTCTGAGTGCTGATGTGATTTCGTTGGGAAAAAGGATTTCAGAGAGTTTCATGGTTTGCTGGTTGGGTATGCTCGAACGAGAGTTCTTGATTCGATGAGTTGTTTCCAGGTTGGAGTGTTGACCGCATCCCAGATGTCCATACCAACACCATCAACCACAACCTTCCTGCTGATCAATCTTGTTCCGTGAGAATAGTCTTTGTAGGAAGCTGAATGTATAGAGCTTTCCGGTTGGATTGGTTTGCCATCCAACTTGTGCCAACCATAAATCACAACCTTTCCTGCTGGAATCCTGCTGCTCAACACAATGTCTTTCTTGTGCCCAGCAACCAAAGTGAATTCGCGGCCATTGATTTGTTGGTTAATAAGATTGTTGTGTTGAATCAGCGTGGCTTGACTTCCTCTGTTCGCTGAAATGGTCTTTGGTTCTAGTTTCAAGTCTGCTTTTTCCCAGATGAGATCAACGAGTCTTGGGGAAGGAAGAACACACTGGAGAACATCGGCAAGATTTTGCGCGTCCCAGGGAAAGAGGGAAAGACGAGTTCCAACAATATCCATCACATAGTCAGAACTCACAGACAACTCCACCTTCTTTTCCCCAGAACCACCAACAACCACTGGAACCATTTTTAGGTTCATTGGTTTCACGGCGTTGCTCTTTGTCTCAGGAGATAAACGTGTTCTTCGTGTTTGTCTGCGATAGCAGCAAGCATGTTTTCAAGTCCAGAAGTCAAGCAATCAGCCTCGCTCAGTTTTGCCATGACAAAGTGAGTGATCTTGAGATATGCTTGCTCGGCTTCCAGGCTAACTTCGTGATATGGTTTTCCTGTTGAAACCATGTCGAAGAACTTCTGCCAAACTTTGATTCTTGCGAAGTAGTTCGTTAGTGCGGGCTTCGCAGAAACACCAACAAGCTTCTCACCAACAAGATCAATTTCTGTTTGGAGTTGTTCGTAGAGACGTTGGAAGAGAAGATGGTCGGAGTATGCTTCTGGTCCATTGGTCTGCCAGTGGTGAGAATGGTGAATCATTTGCAATGCTTCTGTGCAAGCCAAGAAGATTGCAAGAGGCGTGTACTTGTCGTGGTTGAATAGCCCAGCAACCTCTTCACAGCATCTTTCCAAGTCTAGTTCGATCATTTTAGTTTACCTGTTCCTTCGGGGAATAGTTATCAAACCCTCTTGACACCTAATCCCAAAGAAGGTAAAAGACTACCATGAACGATCTACCATTCCCACAAGGCACTCTTGTCAGACGCAAGACAAGCCCAATCATATCTCGGAGGAAAAAGGGTGTTCCAACTTCGGTGCAGCAGTCTGCCAACGTCTGGATTACCTCACAAAGTCTGGAGCCGGTTAAAATCACTGGTTCCAAAGCGTTGAAATTCAGCCAGCCAGTTGTTTTCCTTGGGGAATTCAAGGGGAGAGATTATAGCAGTTTTTGTTTTCTTCTTCCTGGCGGAGAGATTGGTTTGTTGTCGGCCAATGATAACATTTCTGAGATGTTTGAGGTAGTTACAGACAACGAAAATGCAATATCCTGACCCTGGATACAATCACACGCCTGCCTATCAAATCTCAGGCATTCCATACGTCACTTCTTCGACAGCCGCAGCAGGACAACCAATTCAGTTGAATTTCCCTTATGTCACCAAGTTTGTGACTGTTGCTGCAACCGGAGGAGCGACCACAATCGCTTTCACAAGCAATGGACTTCTGGGAAACAATAAGTTCACAGTTCCTTCTGGTCAGACGTTGACACTTGAAGTTCGTGTGAAAAAGATGTGGGTTACTGGTTCCACATTCTCTGTTGCCGCTGGGCTCACAGGCATTCCAACAGCCAGCATTCCAAATCTTACAAGCTCTTTTGCTTACAGCAGCTCAGATCCTTACTTTACTGGAAGCAATGCCTATTCCAACGTCATCGTTTATGATGGTGTTGGTTGATCCCTACTATCTTCCTCCTCCTGACTGCATCCTAGCCTTCTCCCTTCCAGCCTCAAGCATTGTTGACACCCAACCGGGCGTTTCCTCTTTGATTTGTTGAAGGATGACTTTTCCTCCAACGACTTCGGCGTGTGCATCGGCATCATCTCGATACCGATAAATCCCTCCAACCTTCGATCCTTCCAAAACCACAAACACATCCCGACACTCCATCACACCATTCCGGGACTGTTGTTGTTGTTGGTGTCTGCCATATTGTTGTTTGACCATGTTCTTATTCATCTGTTGTTATTCTTTCTTGACACGAGAAGGGGTCATCCAGGCGTCTGAATTGTTTGGACGACCTCTGACCCATCAAATTGTTTGCGGGCCCTATAAAGCATCCTGAGCCCGCCTGAGAATTTTCTTGACCTTGCGATGTGAGCGTGGTAAGTTCCTGGATAGTATCACCATGAAGATTTTCCACGCATCTGACCTTCACGCTGACTTGCACCCGTTGGCCCTCATCGACAAAGATGTGGACGTTGTGGTGTCATCAGGTGATTTTTTTCCAAACCTTACCAGAGGAAATTGGAACATTGAACCAAAATTCCAAAGGGATTGGTTTGCAAAGCACTCGCAAAACATCTGTCGTTATCTAGCTGGTCGTCCCGTCATTGTCGTCAATGGCAACCACGATTTCATTTGTTTGGCTGAGATGCTGACTGAGTGTGGATATGCTGGGGAAGTTCATTTGCTAACACCGGACAAAATAACTGAGTTTGGTGGGAAGCGGTGGACTGGGCATAGCTTCATTCCTTACATCTATGGAGATTGGAATGGTGAGTTGCAGCCACATGACCTTGCTGTTGCTTCAAAGAAGCTGTTTCAACATGAAAATGTCGATGTGCTTGTGACCCATGTTCCACCAAAAGGAATTTTGGCAAGCGAATGGGGCTGCTCAACCATCGGGCAATGTTACGCCTACCATCCGAATGCTGCGAGCATCAAAATTCACATGTTTGGTCACGTTCATTCTTCTGGTGGTGAGACGGCAGAAGTGTTTGGAACAAAGTTCTACAATTCTGCTTGCGTTCCTCAAATCGTGGTGATCCCATGAAATATGAGTTTGCAGAAATCATAAGAGAAACGGTTTTGGACAAACCCTACTTGGCTCAAGTCCCCGAGAATGCACGAAACAATGGAATTGACTCTGGATTTATGAGTTTCTTTTGTTGGAAGGAGGACAAGCTCTATACTGCTCGAAAGGATTCCATGTTCTTGGTTTTGTCGGTTATGGATGTTAGACCTGCTCTGTGGGCTCGTTCGGTTGAAGTGTTTAAGGTTGTTGACCCGGAAGGCAAAATCCGCATCCTTGACAGATACACCGTTGAAGAACAAGAGTTTCTAGTTCCGGTAAAATTGACCCCCGAGGATTCAGAAGAACCATGACATCCATCCCATTTTTTCCTGAAGATTTGCTAGAGCCCATTACCTTTAATCCAAGTGAAAAATCCTTCTACTTTCTCGACCTGAATTGTGCTGGAGGAAGGGTTGTTGATTATGTCGCTCGAACGTATCCAATGAATTCCCTGTTTCTTGTCCTGGATTGTCTTTTCGTCTCAAATCCTGATTTTTCCACTAAGGATTTGTTGGTTGTCAAGATCCTTTGTCCTGACGGAAAAGCTTCAAACGTTGTGCCTCACTTATTCAGAAAGGTTGAAACTTGAGAAATTCGTCGATCCTCAATCCGGGAGATTTGGCAACATGCACCAAGCCAAGAATTTACGATAACCAGAGTGGTGTTTACTATCACTTCTTGGACGATTCACTGTTTCTGATTTGCGAGGTTCCATCTCGTCGCGTTGACACCGATTTTGTCATTCTTTGCCCAAATGGCGCAAAGGTGAAAATCCATCAGTTTTGGCTGACGAAATTTGTGGAAGCAGAGAGGCTGTTGAATGATTTTGAAAGTGGGTGATTTGGCGATCCTGGATCCTCAGCTTGCGGTGTTGATAGACTATCAACGTCCCAACACCGAGGCTTGCTCTTATCCAGAAGACTCAATGTTTCTCGTTACCGAATTTGTTACAATCGTTTGCGGCAGCCGTTCATTTCCAGGAGTAATCTTGGTTTGCCCAGATGGTCGGATTGTCAAATCAATCCGCGAAGACTTCAAGAAAGCTCCGTTGTCATGACTGATGATTTCTTTGGCGGAAAGGTGAAACCGGGAACACTGGTAAAACTATTCAAATTTCCTAATGAAAAGAGAGAAACCCAAGTTCGGCTGAGAAACCACTTCTTTGAGCTTGAAGAACACAAAGACATGTGCTATTTCAAAGCCAAATATGATTCTTGGTTCCTTGTGTTGAAATATGAGGAGTTTGGTTTTGTCTTGCTCCTATCACCAGATGGAATCAAAGTTTCATGTAGAGCATCGCTCTTTGATTGGCAAACTGCTATCACCACAGATACCACAGACAAAAGAAAAGATGAAAATGAAGTTTGAGCCCGGTGACTTGGTTTGTTTTAAGGATCAGTGGGGTTCCAGCACGGAAGTAGAACATCGTGTTCACCCACTTCCACAGGACCGTGACAAAAGTCACTACTGCGTTTATGATCACTCAAAAAGTCGATGGATTCCAGTACCAGCCAAGGAAGGCGTTGATCCACTTGTTGGGCGTCACACATTTGATTACTTTCTCGTCGTTGAAATCCATACAGCAAAGAACAAATTTCAAGCGAACTATGCCCGGTTACTTTTCCCAGATGGATGTGAGATTTTGGCAAATGTAGAGGATCTTGACACAGAAAGGACAATCCGTGCAAACACTGAGGAAGAATTCGTACAGAAAACCGGCTGAGGTTGGACAACTTGTTCGCTTGGTGGGGGAATGGGAAAACGAGTTGTGGTCGAAGGCACATGGTCGGTCCTTCGACCCAGACAACCCAAAGATGTCTACGATGGACTATCTTTCATTCAACGTATTTTTCTTCGACAAAACGGATTTGTTTGTTCTTCTTGACCGTCACGAATTTCACACAGCGAAGATGATGTTACTCTTGACACCAGAAGGCAAAAAGATTTTGGTTTCCCCTTTTGTGGTTGATGAGACTCCCATTCTCATGGTAGAGTAGGAACAGGAACACCCAACATGACAGCATCACTCTACAAAGAACCCGAAGCTGGAAAACTCTATTGGATTCGTCGCTACCCAAAACCCTTTCCCGATGGCTCAATCTTTCAAATTTCAAACTTGGAAATGAAAAGGATGAGTTGAGACCTACACAGAATCCAATTTTTTGCTACGAACAACCTGAAAATCGGTTTAATACAACCTTGTTTTTGACATCAGAAGGGGAACGATTCGCCTGGACTGGGTTTGTTGTGGTGTCAAAAACTAACTTGTCGGCTTATGTCAAGAATTGGCGATGTGATTGGCGAGAGTCTGGTGGAGAAAGATTTTACCTCGAAGAAGTGGAGAATGACGATGAATAAAGAGAAGAACAAGATTATTGCAACCGATCCTATTCCTGGAAAGTTGTATCGTCTTGCCAACAGGCACATTGACAAGCGAATCAAATCCTATCACCCAAAAGCGCGACGATTCGGGCATTATTTCATCTTTGATGATCAAAAAGCCTTTCTTCTTTGCACTGAGCCGAGAAAAACAGAGGAGGAAAATTGGCTTATGCCAACCTTTGTTTGTTCGGATTCGGGCGAAATCTTCACTTGGCGTTTGAAGGTACTTCCAGCAGGTTATCAACCCAAGACTTACGAAGATGCTGAAGGTGCACGGGTTTGGTTGGTTGAAGTGGAAGTGGATTATGAATCAACCTGAAGTTTTTGCAAGCAACCCAGTCATTGGCTATCTCTATCATGTGCGCAGCCTGCCCAGCCATCGCTTCACCCTCGCAACTATAATGAAAATGGCGAATGGAAAAACCGTTTGTTATCTTGGAAACAGCGAGTATTTGATTGCTGGGAGTGGTGAACGAGTGTTTTGTCCCAATCTTGTTGTTTTTGAGCCTGGAGTTGTCGGGCGGTACCATCTTTACAACCCCTGGCTTGAAAAAGTGGAAGAGGAGGAAGAATAGTGGACGAGAAACACGAACCAATTCCCGGAAAATTGTATCGACTCGTTGTTGAAAACAACATCACGGGAGAAAAGAGTTCCGAAGCCTTTGGGTTTGATTTGGAGCGGAATTTCTTGGTTTGTATTCCACCAACAGCAAGAGGTGGTGTGGGACCAGCGCAGTCGTTTTTGGTTTCGGGGACGAGTGAGGTTTTTCAATGGTGCCACTTGTCAGATGAAGATATGTTGTTGAGGGTGGCGGTAAAAACACAGCTATACTCGTCGAATTATCTCGCTTGGTTGGAAGAGGTTGATTTGTCATTTGCCGAGCAGTAACTTCGGGTATTTACTTCCAACCAACAATGCCTTCCCAGCCACACAACCTTCAAACTCTTCTCAAAGCTCTAATCATTCTTGAGGCAACCAGATTCAAAAGAGAAACGAAGTCACGACTTCCCAGGTGGACTGAGAGGTTGATCGCATACGAACAACAAAATCGTGTGGACAAGAATCTGTTCATCCACTTCTCCAAGTTCCCAAAGATGGGACTCTATCTCAAAAACTCATACAACACTCCTGTTGGCTTCTACGCCTATCCACTCATCGACGAATCAATCAGTTCCTTCGCGGCTGAAAGGCCGTTTATGATCATCTTCAAACCAAAATCAGAAGCAAGGCTTTTGGATTTGTCGAGGTATACAGAAGAGCAGTTGAAGCAAGACGGAGAGAAATTGAAGGCTGCTGGATTTGATCCGGCTGTTATTGATGAGGCAATGGGGAAACCAAAAAGTTTCTGGGATTTGTCGGGGATTTCTGATTCGCCGGGCAAAAAGATTTGGGATCTCACAAGGATTCTGTCTGGGACGAAGGTTGGAGAAGATGAAGATGGGGAAGAAGTAACGAATCCGCTGCCTCCAGGGAAAGAGGGCGGTGGCCCAACAGCACGATGGTCTTACATTATCTGGAAGATGCTTGGATATGATGGAGTGGTTGATAACGTTGATGCTGGAATCATCCACCCCAACGAACCAAACCAAGCAGTGTTTTTCAACACAACGCGGCTGGAAATTGTTGATGTGATTGAGAAGCAGGATATGGAGGGATCATATTACCCAGCCCACAAACTCTTTTCAAAACCTCAACCGGCCATTTCTGGCGATGACTACTCTAACCAAGTGATTGATGACTTGCAACTAACGAATGCAATGGTGCTCGGAACCAACTTCACCAATTCAACCATCAAAAACTCCAAGATGATTTTCTCACGCCTCGGAGGTGCAAAGTTCATCAATGCAAAACTCAACAATGTCATTTTTACCAAGTCGAACTTTTCAAAAGCCAAGCTTGTTGGAGCGAGTTGTTATGAATGTTTCTTTGAAGGTTCGCAGCTTTTTCAGACCAAAGCTCGTGGTGCAAGTTTCGTTCATTGCAACTTTGTTCGAGCAACCAACAACGAATCCGACTTCTCAAACACGGAAATTCGTCACTGTTCTTTCATGGACACGTTGAGTTCTTTCACTAGTTTTGAGAATGCCAAGTTTGTTGGCACGAAGATTTCTGGCGGCTCATTCTCCAATTGCAACTTCACAAATGCTGACATGAGAGGAATTGAAACGGGAGGAAGTGTTGGGTTTGTTGGCGCCAGGTTTATTGGTGCTGATCTTCGAGGTGTGGATATGAAAGGTTGGATTTTGTTTGGATCATATTCCGATAACCTGCCAAACAGGTTCGCCAAAGCAATCTACAATTCCAGCACAAAGCTTCCAATCAACTTTGATCCAGCCGAAGAGGGCATGAGGCTGGTAGACGATTAGGGTTGACATGGACAGGTCTTGTTGGTACTCTCCGGGTCATGAAGGAAACCCTTGTCCCATCCGACGAATATTACATTCGTTTCTACTGCAACGCCAAGTCATCCAAAACCTGTTGGTTTGATTCCAACCCAAGAGAGGATGGAACCTACACTGAAATGACCTTGCATGAAGCGTTTCGATATGCTTCTGAGGATCGTTCGGTGAAGTGTCCTCATTGTGGTTCCAGGATGCAACCCGATTCCCATATTCGTCGAAAGGAGAAGACACGGCTGGAAGCTCTGGAGTCTGAACTTTGGTCATTGTCTGACGATGATGAGGTTGAGCGTTGGTTGGAGGAATATCGGGAAGTTCGCTTTGAAGAGGAGGAAGGGGATTGCGATACCGCTCTCAAAGATGAAGAGTTTGTGTTTGTGTATGGAACTCTCAAACAGGGTTTTGGAAATCATTCCTTATTGGAGGGCTCGCAGTTTCTTGGTGCTGGTACCCTTAAAGATTCAAACCTAAAGCTGGTTGATCTTGGATTTTGTCCAGCGGTTGTGAGGGTTGCTGGAGAGAGTGAAAGTGGCATTGCTGGAGAATTGTATTCTGTCAGCCGCAATACTCTTCGTCGCCTTGATATTCTTGAGAGCAACGGAATTCTATATACCCGAGAACGGTTCGAGGTGGCTTATTACTGCCACGAAACGGAAATGATGAGGGAAGCTATTGCCTGGGTTTATCTCCTGCCAGAAAGCCACCTCGAACCACTAACGACGAGTAGAGCCAAGTTCGTATCAACCGGCAACTCTTTCTTGCCGAAGCCTTCTAACTGTGTCAATGTTGACGAAGCAGGAATCCAACACTGGATCAAGCAAGGGCAAGATTTCTTTGAGTTCATCGAACAGTAGTTACAAAAACAGGAGTATTTGAAGAACAAATGAGTATGGAACAATATCGGGAACAAATTCGTCAGATGGTTAGGAAGGAGTTTGTTTCCAGGTTTGCGGTTATCAAGGAAGCTGTGTATCGCGGAAGCAACTACCCAGAATTCTGGAATGAGTTTCCAACAGGAACCCCGACGACAGAGGTTACTCCCTCTGTCACCAAACACGACTTTGTTCGTCGTGTGATGAAGGAACTCAACAGCCCAACAAACACACCAGCTTCCAGGATTTATCTGGAACCAGAGGCACGAGCCAATGCCATTGCGCGTCTGACTCCATTGATGGATAAACCAGATCAATTCATTGAGGAGTTGAACAAGGAACGTGAGTTGTTTTTTGGCGGCGGAAGCCTTCGTTCTTCACCAGATCCAGTGGCAACTGTGCTGCAACAGTATGTTGCAGACAAGTCTGTTCTGAAAAACCTGTCTTCAAAAGCTGTGGCAAACTACAAGCTTCGTGGTGGCGAGGAAGAGGAAGAGGCAGAATCAACGGCGTCGGGAGAAGTTGAAGATGCTGGGGTGAGACCGGGTGGGCGAGAAGGCGATAAGCTTATCAGAAATGTTGGCGACATGCTTGCAGCGGATCCCACCGAGATTGGAACAACGGGAGGTGTCCATGCCCGCTTGGACCGAGCTAAGGAACGCCTTAGCAAACCAGAAGTTTTTCAACTCCTCATGTTTCTCAAAAACCAGAACGTGTCTGATGAAGACAAAGCAGACGCTCTTGCTGACATTGAAGTTCTCAACTCTCTGGCAGATGAAGCAACTGGAAACTACACCGAGTTGTTTGTTGACTCCATGCTCCCAGCCCTGAAAGGCATTGTGGATGTTGACAATGATGACGAGCGTTACACAGCACTTGAAAAAGGTGTGCAAAACTTTGTTGCCGGGCTGAAGAACCACGGCGTTGAGAAGTTCAACAACAACGAACTTCCAGTCTTTGTTGATGCTCTTTCAAAGGAACATGGAGAGTTTACTGTTTTGGACTTGTTGATTCTCACCGCCAAGAATCCAGCCAAGAGTTCCAAACAGTGGGAAGCGGCTTTTGAATCTTTGAAAGCTTCATTCGCTTCTGAATCGGGCAAACAAACCAACTTCAACTCTCTGGGAGAGTTCATTGATGCTGATGCAGAAGTGAAGTCAGCAAGGAAGGAATTGTTCGATACAATCGTGCGTGTTGGACGACCTGCAAAATCTGAGGAAGAAAAAGCTGCAACAAAACTGGCGGCGAAAGAAAAGGCGGCAGCCAAGAGAGCAGAAGCCAAAGCGGCAGAGAAAGCAGCAAGTGATGCTCGATACGCTGCGTATCTCGCCTCCAAGAAACGTTAATCCCAGAAAGTAAATTCTGTATGCTTTCAAGTGTTCTCAAGCGTCTGTTCCCCTCCTTGGTTGAGGGGATTGACACGACCTTGCTTCACAACCTTCAGTCAGATGGGCAGCACTGCTCTTTTGACTTGAAGTTTGAATCTAAGGAAGACATGAACACCATGATGTTTTACATCATGGGCCTTCACCACGACAAAACCGTTCACCTTCACCTAAAAATGGTTGGGAACGACACTCTCCAGGTGGTTGTGGAACACAAACCAGACGCTTCAAAAGATTTGCTGGAGATTCTTGTTTACGACATCTGTGATCAAGCAAACAAAGTCTCCGCAGTTCACCTTCCATCTTCTTCACAACCTCCAACCCTTCGCCTCTAAACCCAAAAGGATTCAATTTTCCATGAAGGTCCAGATTGATGATCAGGGCAATCGCTTCTACGTTTCCGATGAAACCCCACAAATCGTTTCCCCAGAGCAACCACTTCCTCCTGTGAAGTCAGAGACAAAACCTCTTAGAGCATTGTTTTTTAACAATGCTCAGGATTGTAGAGCGTGGTTGAAGGAATCAAAGGGGATTCCTTTGGAAAAAGGCGGCGGTTACAGAGATTTTGTTTCGCCAACCGTCTCTCTTGATTCTCCCTTGGCGGAAGTAATCCTAAACAGTTTCAAGCTCGACGAAAAGAAAGAAATCGACAGCCTTTGCACTGTTTGTTTGTTCAGTGGAATCGTGGACACCAAGTCTCTAAACGAAATCTACAAAGCCAAGGCTAACAACAGCGGAAGCACAGAAGGGCTGTTTCTCTGTTTTTTTGGATGGGATGGAGTGGAATTCGGTGTGTTCGAGGTTAGTTTTGCGTTCTGGCATCAGTTTTTTGCTACGCCAGTCAAGGAAACACTTGGATTGTTTCAAGTAGATTTTATATGTCGCGTTAGAAGCCAGTGGCTTGACTTCTGATAAGGAGGATGGCTATTTAGGGCAATGACTCTGAGAAAATCAATCATCGCCCTGACGCTCCTGGAGGCTGCACAAGCCCTTCAAGAACAACAAGCACCTCCACCACCACCTGAACCAACAGCGGCCCCTCCTGCGCCTCCTGAACCCGTTGCTGCGGCACCAGAAACTGGTGCATCCCCAACTCCAACAGGCGTTGCAACCGACGCAGAAACCGGAGAAGCTCTTACTCTTGACAACATCCTCGAAAGACTGAACATCATTCGTTCTGGAAAGAGTTTCTCAGATCCAGCCGTTTATGCCAACCTTTCAAACTGGTATCAAAAGCTTCCACCTGACGAACAAACTAAGTTGAACGAATCACTGAAAACCATTGGTGCAATCGTTCAAAACCAACAACCAGAAATTGCACAACCAAATCCACCACCAGCAACACCCGAACAACCTGCTCCTGCCGTGCCACCTTCTCCTGCTCCACCTCCACCACAACCAGCACAATGAAATCTCTGAGCGAAGTCCTTTACAAGAAAACCTTCGTGCGAAGGAAACAAACTCAAGGAAAAGATGACTTCGTTTACGGAGACAAAACTGTTGGTGTTGAAACCAAGAAACACTACGACATGCTTTGCAAGACCTTGATGCACTTGGAAGCACTGAAGAGTGTTTATGAAAGAGGTTCGGCCAACAGACACATCCTTTCTCAAACCTGTTCCAGGCTGAAAAGATTGATTGCAAGACTGGAAAAGAATCTTGACTGATGGTTGAGGGTGTGGTACTCACTCGTCATGGGTATTACTACCTCCTCACTCACTCCTGAAACTGTAATCCTTCAGACGATTGTCTATCAAGTTGTTGGTAGGCTCTATGGAGAACCCGAAATGACTGGAATTCCCTGTTTTCCAACCCAAGCAGACGCATTGCCCATTTGGACTCAACTCGGCCCGCAGACCTTTGTAAGTTTCGAGGGGTTCGATGGTGAATTTTATTCTGTTCAGCCTGTTCGACTAAGTGAACAACGCAAGGCTTGGCGGCGTGGAAGTTGGCTGACTTACGAGGCATACGGTGGAACCGCACTCGTTCACAAGAATTTTCTCAAATACTTTCTCAAACCCAAAGTCGGACGGTAAAACAATGGAATGGCAAGTTGGTAGTCTGTGCCGAGCTGAACGGAATGATTGCTATGAAGTTTACACCTTCAATGGAAGGTTTTATGAAGAGCTGGAAGTATTGAGCACAGGAGGTATGTTCCTTTGCCTCAGCTTGGAAGACACAGAATACTTCTTGCCAAGGATTCGGGTTTTGATTGCGGGAATGACTGGAGAGTGTTTTTTGACACTTAACGCCACCATTTTTGATTGGCCTATCGACGGTGTTTCTTTGGTAAAATGTTCAAACAAGGAAGGGTGAGAAAGTGTTTGTTGAAGGTGGTTTGTATGAAATCGTCAGTGACAACTTCGCGGTATACCACACTGATGGTGAATTTATGTGTCACTTGGGTCCAGGGATAACGTTCGTGTTTCTCTCATATCACAAAACTGATTATGGGTTTTGCAACGGAATAACAGTTTTGCTTCCGATGGTTGGGCATCAAGCCTATATGAACAACTATCTGTGTCAGTGGAGCGACCAGGAGGATCCAGCTTTCTGGTCTTCTTTTGTTCGTCTTTTGGTAAAGCCGCAACCAACTGAGGAATCCAGTGAATCACACGAGTGAGAATCACATTGGCGCCCTGATTGAGTTGCGGGAAAAACGCCTTTTCATTGATTTGGTCTCAAACCGGCCACGTTTTTTGTATTGTGGAGTCAAAGTCGTTATTCTTGGTTTTCAGAAAATCTCGGCTGAGATTCTCGTGCTCACAACTGAAGGAAATGTTGGCGTAATTGACATGTATCCTTATTCCGATGAACGAGGTGTCAGTGTTTGGGAACAGGAAATTTCAAACAGGCTGGATAAGTGATGCTTGCAGACCCCAAGATCGGTGGACTATACCGTTCCATTACAACAGTTCTTGAACTACAACCCAGTGAAGAGAATGGATCTTACTCCTTTCCAAAACTGGGTGAGATGGTTGTGTTTTTGAGGCATGAACCACAATTCAAAAGAGGCGATGTGTACCTCGTTTTGAGAGTTGTTGACGGAAAAACGTATTTGTGGTGTGGCAACTTCCACTTTCGTTTTGAACCAGTCGAGACAGAGAGCGCAGAGGAGATACTTTAATGCCAATTCTAACACGAGCAACACCAATTCCGAAGACACAAGAGGAATACTATGAGTTCCTCAACACTCACTACTCCAATCTGTTTGGCAACCGTTATCCAGATGCTTCCGTTCCACTGGGATGGCACAAGATCATCCTGTTTCTTTGTGAACAGACACAAAGACTTGTCCGTGGTTACGGAGTCCAGTTTGACATCGTGACCATTGAACAGATCAAGGAAAAGTTTGGAGGTCTCAGAGTTTATTTGGTGATTGAGGTTGACGGCCTACCAGAAGACGTGTTAGGAGTTCCTCTCCCAGAAGAAGTCGAGCATCTTCGACACCACATCGACGATCTTGTTCGGGTTGCGGAGAGAATGGCAGATAAAACCTGCACCAGTTGTGGGGAAGACACTCAACCAGTAAAACAAAGCAGTTTTGGCACTTACTGTCAGGATTGCTGGCAACTCGTAAACTCTCGAAGAAAGAAAGATTTCATTCCATGAAGATTCTTGTTGGAATGTCTGGTGGTGTTGACTCGGCAGTTGTTGCTGCTCTTCTCAAGCGTGATGGTCACGAGGTCTTTGGTTACACTCTCAAACTCCTGGAAACAACCAAGGACGACGAGAGTGAAGGTTGTTGTACCTTCAAGGATATTCGAGATGCTCAGATGGTTTGTGTTACCATTGGCGTTGAATACCTCGTTACCAACTGGAAGAAGGTTTTCAAGAGCAACGTCATTGACCAGTATGTTACTGGGGCCAAGGAAGGGATTGCTTACAACCCCTGTGTTACCTGCAATTCCACTGTAAAGCTTCCCGTGCTCTTTGCTGTTGCCAATCATCTTCATTGTGACATGGTTGCAACTGGTCATTACGCTCGGATCAAGAATGGCCGAATTGCTCGTGCAGCAAATCTCGCAAAGGATCAAAGCTATTTCCTTTGGGAAGCTGACCCGAAGATTCTTGAGCGGTTTGTTTTTCCTCTCGGTGACATTCCCAGCAAGGATGACACCCGGAAGCTTGCAGAAGAGTTTGGTCTGACTTCTGTTTCAAAGAAGAAGGATAGTCACGATCTTTGTTTCTTCGAAGGCGGAACCAAGGCAGAGTTTCTGGAGAAGCACATTCCTCCAGCCACAGGAAAGTTTGTTGACAACAGCACCGGCAAGGTTGTTGGAACCCATGAAGGTTTTTCCAACTTTGTTCCTGGGCAGCGGGCAAAGATTGCTGGTTCTTCTTCTCCTCGTTTTGTCTTGAAGGTTCTTCCTTCCAGCAACGAGGTGTTGGTTGGGTCGAAGGAGGATGCTGGTGTGACCGAAGTCATCATCAATCGCTCCAGGATCGTTTCTGGTGCCACGGATATTCCTCTGTGGGGTGTGATGAGGTACCGAGGTGTTCCCGCCCCTATTAAGGCGATTAGACCCCTTCCCGGCGATCCAGACAATTCCAGGATGGTGGTTGAGTTTCAGGAAATGGTTTACGGGGTTTCTCCTGGTCAGAGTTTGGTGCTTTATGGCGAGGATGACACCGTGTTCGGTGGTGGAGTGATCGAAAAGTAATTTCTCCAGGAAAATTCTCTTGTGGTTTTGGCGACTCTGTGGTACCTTCTCACCATGAACCACGCCAAGACAACAAAGTATGCTCGGAAGATGGCTCTTGCCCTTCTTGCCTTTGTGCAAGGATATGGTGGCAACGAGCCATTTTCCGTTGATGGCTTGGTGTTCAATGGTCGATCCTTCAACTACCTCGAAATCACAATTGGATTTTTGGATTTCGAAACGGAAGAACTTCACCTGAATGTCAATGGCAGTTTTTCTTGTCCATTGATGCGCGAAGTTCTCACCCAATTCGGTCATTTCCTTGTGACTTCGTTTGATGGTTGGAAGGTGGTCTACCATGATTGAGAATAACAACACCGTTTTCAACAAGTTCATTCTGGAAGCGATTAAGCTTTCTCGTGGACATGAGTATGATACTGGTCTCCAGGCTTACCTGACGGCTTTGATTGTTTCTGGCGGGAGGATTCTGTCCGTTGGATTCAATGGCCGGGATAAGGCATCTTCGGGTCTCCAGCGGCGTTATTCTCAACACAACTCGCATCGTGCTTCCAAGCCTTGCACGATTCATGCAGAGATTGATGCTGTGTTGAATTGTCGGAGGAAGATTGATTTGACTGGGAGCAAGGTGTTTGTGATTCGTCGATTGCGTTTGGATTCTGTTGAGAATCCTTTGATTGCGATGGCGAAGCCTTGTCCGATGTGTCAGGCTGTGTTGTTCTCTTATGGTGTTCGTCGTGCGACTTACACCATTTCCAACAACGAGTTTGGCGTGCTGAACCTCACCGATCCCAGAAAGTGAAGATGAAAAAATGATTGTGGGTGGGCTATATCAATTCCAGAAACATTCCTCAACCAGCGTCTTTCAGAGTTTTGATGATGCGATGAAGTATCACAGGTCATCTCCTGTTCGGGGTGATGAAATAATCTTCTTTGTCTGTCCAACGGATCATTTTCTTCTTCTTGAAGAAGTGAAAACGGGCGAAGTCTACTTTCTGAAGGTTCTTGCACATTCAGGTGATAAATGCTTTGTTGGTTGGATTGGTCCAGTGAGATTGTGGGATCACTTCCCCAACATCACAGCAGAGGAATAAGGCAGCAACAATGGCATTGAAAATCGGAGGATTGTATAAGTTTGTTGGTGGGAACTGGCCTGTATACCTTCAAAAAAACTGCGACACAACTGGCTTGAGACGATACGACATAAACGGCTTGAGAAGGAATGACTTGTTTGTTGTCGTTAGCTTCGAAGCAGACGGGGGTTGGGAGATTCTGTTCCCAAAAAATGGTAAATTGGGATTGGTTTACGGTCTGGGGGACAGAGACATGGCCAGAACGGTTGTGCTGTTGAGTGAGGGGAAGGAAAAGTGATCGTGGAAACAGCGTTGAAGGTTGGAGGATTGTATCGAGTCACCTTTGTTGGGGCAATGGGCCAACTCGTTTGTGATAGAATTAAGGTGTGGGCGAATCGTCGTCCAAACGATGAAACGCTTGTTTGTTTCTTGGTGGAAGGTGATTTTGTTGTTGTTACTGGGATCGAAGGCAAATACCTTTGTAAAGTTCTAGTTTCCAAAAACTGCCAGTATGGCTATATTGTCGATTTACACTTCAGATTTTTGGAATTGGTTGTTGAGCGGGCGGAGGAAAACGAACAATGAAACCCGGAACGTTACTGAAGGTAACTGGTGAAACTAAAAACGGTTACAATCTTGGTGAAGGCGATTTCATCAACGTTTGGAGTAACTGGAGCGGGAGCGACCATTCCAGAGTTTCCATGCTGTTCGAGGGTGATATGTTCGTTTTGCTAGATTTGGATAGAAAGAAGGGTGGGTTTGCAAAGGTTCTGGTTGCAAAAGACGGGCAAATCAGATTTCTTTATCAGTTGAAAGGGAAAGTTGAATTGGGGTGGATTGAGGAAGTAGAGGGCGAGGAATGAATGCAGGCAGTTTGTTCAGGGTGATTGAATTCAAGGAAATAAATGTGCAAATAGATGTGTGGGCATGGTCAGGGCGGTGGCACCTGGACTCGGAACTGATTTGTCGTTTGTATCCTTGGGATTATTTCATGGTTCTTCTCGACTCGGAAGAATATGACATGTGCAGCCAGATTTTGGTTCCCAAAAATGGAAAACACGGATTTGTTTTTGACTTAAAACGGATGCTTAGAGACAACACCATTGAAAAAGTGGAAATGGAGATTGAGGAACAATGAAATTCAAGATTGGTGGGTTGTATGAATATGATCGTTCCGACAGGGAGAGCGGCAAGTATGGAATATATCCAAATCGAACGTTATCCACTTCTGCCGTTGGCTGGTTGCGCTTAGGGGACAAGTTTGTTGTAGTTGATTTTGAGGAAACAACATCAACACGAGTTTTGAAAGTTTTGGTAGCTGGGAGTGGTGAGCGGGGTTTTATCTACCAAAGTAAATCAAGGGATTGGCATTTCCAAGAAGTTTTAACAGTCGAGGATAAACCCGATGGTAACTCCGTATAAACCAAACACAAGATTCAAACCCTGGAAAATCAAGATTGGAGACCTCGTGCTGGTTGAAGCGGGCTTCTTTTCTTCTGAGTATCATGGTCAATTCACTCCTGTTGTGCTTGTTGCAGTTGACTCAGCACAACTCGGAACAGGAATTGCTAGGTTCCTCTCACCAGAACATGGAAAATTTGGATTGTACGTTCGTCTGGAGGGTGAGTGCGTGATCATTCAGAAGGCCAACAGAAATGACTTCAAGCGCATTCCACCAGAAGAACAAACATGAAAATCAAAATCTCTCATGGTTTTCCGGCCTTTTGTGAGCTAACACCAGGAAAGCTATATCGGATTTTTCGGACAAGCGACACTGCTCGTGATCGACTGCCCGTTTATTGCACTAAGGGATTGGAGTACATTGATTTTCCCCCAGGAACTTTGTTTGTATTTCTTTACGAGGACGAAGGGAGTTGTGGGAAGGAGGAAAGGTGGGATGATGTTCCTCCCAATGTTTTTCTGTTTGAAGATTTGGAAGTTTCGATGGGTGCTTACCTTGGATCTATTGGTTGGGCTTTAGAGGAAGTGGACACCGATGTTGATTGATAAAACTGTGAGTGTTGGCGGCTTTGTTGTTGGTGGGCTTTATAGGCGTAGATCAACAAGAGGAAATGGACACATGGTTATTGTTGGTTCTTGTATTGAGCACCAAAACTGTGACAAGTGTGTTTCCTATGTGGAGTGCTGGTCGGCAGAAGAAGGTCTACGAACCGAAATGGGGTGTGCCACCACAAGACTTCTTCGGGACATTTTTGTAATCACCAAGACAGAAGAGAAGGAAGAACAAACTTGATCATTCCAGATCCAGTGATTGGTGGTTTGTACCGAGATTCCGTTTTCCCGGATTATTTCCTCATCGTTCTTGGTCGCTGCAATGATCAACCAACCATGTTTGTCTGTTTGGAAACAAACAACCAAAGACAAGCTCCAAGTGTTAGAAATTATGATCTTTTGTTCATCCACTTGAATCACAACCTCGTCACTGATTTTGGTTGACATGGACCGAGACTCAGAGTAGAGTCCAGCCATGCTTCATCGAATGCCAAAACCAGGAGATTTGATTCAATCTGAAAATGAAGCAGCGCGGTGTCTTCTGGTTCTTTATTCGTGGAATGAGACAATTGTTAGGATCAGGAAAAACAAAGACGACTCACGTTGCTTTATCGAGCACTTGACACCGGATGGAAAAAAAGACAATACAGTCGTTTACTACGACTCCTGGGTTTTTTTGAATGATCCAGACGTTTACAATATCACCAACAACATTTCAGAGGAGTGAAACAAAACAAAATGAGTGAAGAAGCAACGGTTACGGAGAAGAAGGTCAAGGTTCAGATCAAGGACAATCCGCGAGACATGTATTACATGCGCGGCCAACAGACACGAGATCATCTCAAGGCTCGAATTGAAGCTTTGAATGCTGGATATGAAGACCCTGATCCCATCAAAGTCCAAGAGTTTCTCAAAACTCTTCGTGTTAATGATGTGGTTGGGATTGATGACACGGCTTACAAGGTGACAGAAGTCAACCTTGATGATTGTTCTCTGATGTTGCAGAACATGACGAAGCGTGGTCATCCGGCAGCAGAGCTTGGTTTGGACCAAATTGGGTTTGCGATTGCCTGTGGGTTTGCTGAAATCCTTTATCGGGATGACAAGCCTTATGGCATCGAGCTTGAGAAGGAATACACCATCAAGATTGTCAAGCGCCAGAAGAACGAAGAGGAGGATGCGGGCAATGGCACTGACGAAGAAGCAGAAGGCGATTCTTGATAGGTTTTGTTCTGGCACCACCAGGACTTCCGTGGTAGAATACGAAGAACTCCCAGCCCATGTTCGTGAAGAGCTTGAAGGTGGTAAGCTGTGGGAATCACTCTGGTGTGATGCCACTCGATATGTGAATGATATTCTGAACCCCAGCAAAAAGAGGACATGGTGAAGAATTGTGTCTTTGCCGCACCAATCTAATGACGAAAACTGAACTTGCCTTCGTTCAGCACTTCCTTTCTCTCTTCATTGTTCTTTCAACTCCGACCAACAACTCAAAGAAACACCACAAATGACCGAAGCTGAAATTCTCTCATTCCTTCCCGGTATTCTCTCGAAGCTGGAGGAGGGGAAGAGCAAGATCCTTACCGAACACCAAATCCTTGATCAAGAGGATGAAATGATTGACCTCGACCATCTTTGGAATTGCATTGCCGATCCAAGTAGTTGGTTTGTTGCTGATTCACATGATCTCCCAGCCCATGAGCTGACAATGATTCTCAACGATCTACTGGGTATTCCCAGTTGGTGTTGTGGTATGTCACACATTTCCATTTCTCCATCTGATTTGGTTGGGGCAGTAAAGGCAAAGACTTGGGTTTTGGAATCAAGGCACGAAGATGTTGCTGACAGCTTTGACTTGGCCATTTGGACTGTCAACGGCTCTGTTGTCGCATGGGATTTCCGATGACCATTGAAACAGAAGAAGCGGCAGCAATCAGAAAGCACTTTCCTCGATGGTTTGCCACAATTGAGAAACATAAATTCATCTCTATTTTTTGTGAAACCGAACAAGGAGAAAAGGCTTGGAAACAACTGAATGATTTTTTCTCTTGGATTTTCGATGGTCAAAGCGTGGAGGATGAAGAAAGCGGATATTATCCAGAGAAACTTTACGAAGAGGATTTTGGGGAAGTGTTTGTACCTGCGCGACAAATCCCAGCCAACTACAACGTTTTTCATTTCTATCCAGACAGTGAATTGTCCGACAACGTTTCGCTTCTTGTTTATACAAACGCCAACAACGAAATCCTTGCATGGATGCTGGATGTAGATTGATATGGGCTGCAAATCATATCGTTGTTTTCTTGACACCGAAACCACAGGACTGAACACTCGGAAGGATCAAATCATTGAGATTTGTTTGGTTCTGGAGGAATTTGACCCCGCCCGCCCTTTCATTCGTGGAAACATCGTCAGGACATTCACAAGGAAGGTGAAACCGACAATCAAGGTTTCTGAGAAGGCAGCAGCAATCAATGGATACACTCCAGAAGCCTGGAAGTATGCTCCGTACTTTTACGAGATCGCAGATGAAATTGCTGAGATTCTAAGTCTTGCTACTGAGATTGTTGGGCACAACATCTCTTACGACAGAGCAATCGTTGAAGAAGCAATGATTCGTTGTTCTGGTCATGAGGATTTCAGCTTCTATCACACGATTGATACTGCAACTCTGGCCTATGAACATTGGGTTTTCACTGGTCATATCTCAAGCAGGAGTTTGACTGCTGTCACAAAACATCTTGGGATTGAGCATTCCAAGGCTCATAGTGCTGAGTCAGATGTTTTTGCTTGTCGGGAAGTTTTCTACCGTGCTATGGAAAAAACGCTAGGCATTTCAATCACTCACCAGGAAGAAACAAAAAAAACAATGACAACAATGTATCTTGTAACCAGTGTGTTCCAGAGAAAACTTCACGTTGGAAACTGCCGTGTTTTCATGGATTTTGAAACGGCGGTGAATTACTGCTATACTCTCGCCCGCAAGCTCTTCCCCGAAAACATCTTCACTGGAAAAGAGATACTACGTTTCGTTCAATATATGCGGATTTATGAGTTTGAACCAGGAGAACCGCTCAAACTCATCAAAAAAGAAAGGATTGAGGCTCTTTTTTCCTCAATCCTCACTCCGGTTTCCTCATAGTTTTCCCGCCTATTTCATTCTCCTCCGAGAATGACCTTCTTCAAAACATCTTTCAAATCTACCGACTCATTGATACGATCTCTTCCGAGGTTGGGATCAAATGTTCCAGTTGGTGTTGACTTGCTTTGAGCATAGTTCAATGCTTGCTGCTGCATTCTTTGTGTTGGAGCAGCACGAGGAACTCTTCCAGAAACTCCGAAAGGTGGAGGAGAAGGTGTAACTCTTGCAGCACTTCTGATTTCTTCTGGGGTTTGACTGACTGTCATTGGCTGTGTTTCGCCTGATCTTGTTGCACCGAGTTCAGAAGTTCCCATGTGCTTTGTGGGATTGCTGGCTGGATTTGCAACCGCATTCGGTGAGATTGCTGGAACTGCTTTTCTTTGTGGAATGGTTGGTGCTGTTGCAACGTCGCTCTTTGGAAGTGGAGGAGGAGGTTTGCCAGCAGAAACAGCTTTGGACACAACCCCGGAATGTTTGGCAGTATCCTTGTCCAGCTTCATTCCTGGTGGTTCTCCCATAAACTTGATTGAGCCAAGAGCGCCAATGTCTGATTCAACATCATCAATGGCATCATAAGCTTTTTGGAAGTCTTGAAGCTTAGTGTTTGGACTTCGCACCGTCATTCCAATGTTGTTAAGTTTGCGAAGTGCAACACCTTTCAGCGTATCAACAACCGGAGAATCTTTCATTGAGAATTCTTGTTTGCCAGATGGAGAAGGAGTCATGCTGTATTGCTCCAACATGATCAAATCTTTGATGAGGTTTTTCAGGGACATGGTGTTGCTGTGTAAATACTGAATCCCTAACAACAAAGATACTTCGGTATGCCAAACAACATCGAGTTTTACGTTCCACCAAATGCCGAAGTGATTTTCGTTGAGGATTTCTTTGTGGATGAGATTCTTGGAGGGGCCGAGATGACCTCAGATGCCATTATCCAGGCTGCCGACAGGAGGGTATGCCACCTTCACTCACGCTCCCTCACCGAGCGCCTTGTTAAAGCTCACAGAGCCAAGAAATGGGTGTTCGGAAATCAAACCCAAGTCCCTCCCTGGATTCTCAACCTCTTCCTCGAACTCAACATCGAATATCACTTCTTTGAGTACGATTACAAACCCTGCGTCTATCGCTCAACCAAAAAACATGAATCCATCACTGGAAAACCTTGTGATTGCACACAGTCACAACACGGCCAATGGATGTCTCACTGGATGACCGGAGCCAAGACCTTGTTCTGGTGTTCTGGAAAACAACGAGACAAATTCTATGGTGAATATCCCCATCAGACCGGGCGAACCCGAAACTTTGTTCAGGGATCCACATTCTATCCGGACACAATCAAAAAGATTCGCGCTGTCAGAGAACAAAACATCCCAGCCCAAGACCACTGGTGCATCCTCGATTCAGACAGTTGGATCAAAGGAACCTCGGACGCCATTGACTATTGCAATCGGCAAGGAATGAAGTTCGTGCTGCTGAAAAACCTCAGCAACGAAGACTTCCTCAAACAACTAAGTTCCAGTAAAGGTCTTGTCTTCTTTCCTAGAGATATTGATGTTGGGAGCAGAATCACCGTTGAATCAAAACTCTTGGGAAGAGAGGTTATCCTGAATCCAAATGTCCTGGTTCAATATGAACCTTGGTTCTCTAGGAGCTTGGAAGAGATCGAAGAGTATTTCCTCGATGGTCCAACAAGATTCTGGAAAACAATTCACAACTCCTGATCTCATCCTCCACCATCTTCCTGAGAACCATTCTCATCTTCTTGATCATCCTCTTCTTTAAGAGATGCCTTCTCCAATCCCTCTTCTGGTTATCTTCCACTAGGCAAGAAAGTTGATCAAGGAAACCCCTAGATTCTCTGGGGGAAGCCGGGGGAGGCCCCCCTGACGATTTTTCTTGACGTATGGTCATTCGGCATGGTATCTTTTGGTCATGATGACGAACAACTTGGAGCGACTGGAAAAGAAGGTGGTTTTGATGCTGGGGGTTCCCGGTGCTGGGAAAAGCACCTACATTCGAGGGATTCCTGGAGAGGTGGTCGTGGCATCTGCCGACCATTATTTCATTGACCGACAGACGGGCCAGTACCTTTTTAACGGCTCTCAGTTGGGTCGGGCACACTCTGAGTGCTTGGAGAATTTCAAGGCTGCTATTATTCGTCCTGGAGCGATTACGGTGGTGGTTGATAATACCAACACACAACTCAAGGCTCTGGCTCCTTATGTCGAGTTTGCAAACCAGTACGGAATCATTCCGACTCTGGTTCACGTCGTTGCAGATCCAAAGGTTGCAGCAGCGCGGAATGTTCATGGCGTTCCAGAGGAAAGCGTGATGAACATGCACACTCGACTCCAAACCCTTGTGTCCATTCTCAAGGGTAGCAACCATTTCCCGAGCAAGCCTGAATGGAAGTATTCCTATGTTGAAGTCTAAAACCTGTCCCGAATGCAAACAGGAAACCCGATTGGTTGAGGAGTTTCGTGATGACAAATATGATGCTTACTTTTGTGAGCACTGTGGGGAGTGGACCGAAGAGCGTTGCACTGATCCCGATTGCTGCTTTTGTTTGTATCTCCCTCTTCATCCTGATAAGAAGAAATAAAGGAAAAACCATGAAGTTCGGCGTTGAAATTGAGTGTTTGATTCCAACTACTCCCACAGATCCAAACCATCTCAACACTTTCAATGCAGGTTTTGTTCCTGCGATGAAAAAAAAGAAGGTGCGGATTACATCTGCCGGATATTCTGAAAACAATTCTTCTTGGCAAGTGCGCTTGGATGGATCAATTCATCCTCACAGCTCAGAATATGCTGGCGTCGAGATTGTCTCAAGGATTCTTGATGCCAGTAAACCTTCCAACTGGAAGGAGATCGAACACGTTTGCGAATACCTCCAGTCAATTGGTGCATACGCAAATTACTCTTGTGGTCTTCATATCCACATTGGACTTGGTAAGGAATTGAAAAGCAAAGAAGCCCTAAAACTGGTTCAACGGTTGTTTCTGAGGTATGCAAGGGCTGAAAAAATCTTCGATGCTTTTGTTCCCGAAAATCGTCGTGTAAACAAACTTGAATATGCTCATTCTTGCAACGACCCCAGGATGCTACAAAGGATTTTGGGCGAGAAAGAGGATGTTCTCAATTTGTCTTACGACATTGATTCCAAGTATTGGAAGGTGAATCTCAACTCCATTGAAAAATTTGGAACGGTTGAATTTCGGCACTTTGCTGGGACTGTTGATGCAACAACCATCCAGACTTGGGCTCGCTTCCTTCTTGAGTTTGTCGAACAAACCAAAAAGATTGTGGACATGCCCGATTCTGTTGTCGAGGAAGCAACTGATCGGAAACTTGTTGCTGCTGATTATGGAATGACGAAGGGTATGTTCAACCTCTGGCAGTACCTTTGCCATGCTTATGAGGATGCTGTCAAAAACCGTGTCGGCTTCCCACTACAAGCCGACAAACCTCTTGCGTTGTCATTGTTTGACTATTATGGGAATCGAACCAATCAGTTTACTGTTGCCATTCCGGTTGAGCTTGTTTCTCAGAACACTGGATTGTCTGTGAAATATATCGCCGGAACTACGCTGGTAAATAAGTTTGAAAAACTGGCGAATGAAGACACAAGCCTTTTTGAGATCGAACGTGCCAACTCGGAGACCTTTTACTATTCAGGTGGAAGATGGCGCCCAATTCCAATCATTCTTCATCAAACCTTTAAGAATGATGCCGATAAACGTTTGCTGAACTTCAGCACCAATCCGGCAACATGGTTCAAACCAATCATCAAGCTGGATAAGTTCAAAAAATATTCACTTTGGGATGGAATTTCTCCAGGCATCAAATCCAAGTTGGTTGAACGTGCGTCGATGCTCAATGCTGGGGATGCTGTTCTCATCAGCGAAGTTCTCTGCTGCACTTGTTGAAATAACTCCAAGCAACATGAGTAAATCGACACTTGAAATCAGTCCCGGTGACTTAATCAGGGTGAGTTATGAATCATCGGTGAAATCCTGGGGCAATTACTGGAAAAACTACGGTATGGGAATTCCCGCCGCAATTCCCAACACCAGGATTAGTGAAGAGGATGATGATATGCGAATTGCTTACATTCCGGACGGTACAACACTCCCCGTTCTGGGCATCAAAACGATTGAAGAAGAAGGTTTTTTCTTTTCTCGTGTTAGATCCAAGCGGACAACTTCTCTGGGTCGAGGACTCATTCGTAGAAAATATCAACCCGAACTCAAAGAAACCCAATGAACAACAACAATGAGTTGAAAGTTGGAGATTTGGTTGAGGTTTATTCCTCTCGATTCAGTACCATTGGCGCACTACCCTTGGATATTACAAATCCAATGAAAAAAGTCAGAATTGGTACGGTTGGGGTTGTGATGGACTTCGTTTTCCCAAACGAAAATAACGGATACCCGGCCCTTGGTTATGCTACTCGGATTGTTGTGTTATTTGCCAATACGGGCGAAAAGCTCCTGGTGAAAAAGGAATATCTCCGACAAATTCCCACATCAACAGATGAAGAGGATTCCAGCAATGCTACTGTTTGAAACTGGGGAACTCGTAGCAGCGAAAGTACGATACAGAGATGCAGACAAATTTGTTACTTGCCTTTCAACCGATCCCCTTGGTGGGTCAGTGCAGATTCCTGCCGGAAGTTTGGGTGTTGTTCTCAAACAAGATGAAAGATGGATTTCTGTTTTGTTTGCTTGCGTGGGTTTGACTCTTTGGGTTTGGCACGAAGAACTCCTCCGAATGCCACCAGACGCCTCAGCAGAGCCCGAGAATATCCAGAACGGGTCAGAGGGCGTCAAAATAATTCAGCAGCCTTAAAAAGCATCCTGGAGCGATTGAAGGGTATATGAGAAGATGACGTGGGAGTATGACAAGTCTGCGGTTATGGTTGGTGAACTCTTCACATGGAAGAGTGCTCCATTCGCTGTTTTGACTGGAGAAGACCAAATGAGTCTGTTTTCTGTTCCTGGGTTGGCTGGAACGGATGTTCTTTCGCAAAAAGCAACAAGTGTTGACTTGGAGGATGGAATGTCTTTGTTGGTGTTGGAGAAGAGGTATGCAAACACCAGGAAGACTTGGGTTCGTGTTTTGCTGTCAACTTCAGAAAAGACTTGGGAAGGTTGGGTATCTCATCACAGAATTCGTTGTCACGTCAACAAGCATGGAGAAACGACATTGTGGGTCAAAAGTTCATAAACCCAATTCACGAACCAGAGAAACTGGTTGTTGGCGGCCTTTACAGAGTCTCACACGTTGATGAAATTGTAATTCAATACCGTTTCAAACGAGAGGGTAGCAGAATGTCCGTTTTTGATTTCTTTGAAGTGGGAGATTATTTTGTTGTCCTGAAACAAAATCTGTGCTGGTTGGAAGTCTCACAAGTTCCTTTTGATCTTTGGTTTTGTAGGGCGAATGTTTCTGGAAACATCATAACCTCGAAAGATTCTCTGGACCTCGAAGATTTCCTGGTCATTCAAGTTGTAGATGGGGACGAGGAAGAAACCCCACCATAATCCTTGACCAGACTTCAGAACCATGCTAAGGTCTGGTCATGTTCACCACTCCAATCCATCCCGCACTCTCTCTTTCCTTCCAAGAACTGGTCCAGGGCCTTGAGCCTTGGGTTCAGGAAGGTTCCATCCTTCGCTCGGATTCCATCCAGGCGAACGGCAAGGTTCTTTCGATTTACAACTACTCCAAGGGTTGTCAGTTCTCTCGAACCTGGAACCAGTGGACTGTCATGGCACGAGGCTTGATCCTGGAGCATGAGTCGGCTGTCAACCGCACTTCTGGCCGCATTGTTGCTCTTCCTTTTCCGAAGTTCTTCAACGCAACGGAACAGGAAGGTGCGAAGTCTGTTCGATTTGATGATTCCGGCTTTGAAGTTTTCAAGAAGCTGGATGGAAGCCTCGGCGTGGTCTATCACTATGATGGCTCTTGGCGTGTTGCAACTCGCGGCTCTTTGAACAGTGATCAGGCTGTCTGGGCAACGGGTTGGATTAACAGCCACTCAGAAATCCTTGCTGCTCTCGACAAGGATGTAACTTATCTTTGTGAGGTCATTTATGAGGCAAACCGCATTGTCATTTCGTATGACTTTGAAGGTCTTGTGATGTTGGGTGCTTACAACCGTGTCACTGGTCACGAGCTTTCCTATGACTCGCTTGGTGAGTTGTGTGGAAAGGTTGGAATGCAGATTGCAGAGCGTTACAACTACACCACTTTTGAGCAGATCATGGAGGTGTTGAAGGTTCTTCCTGGGACTGAGGAAGGTTTTGTTATTCGTTTTCGTGAGACTGGTGATCGTGTGAAGATGAAGGGTGAGGAATATTGTGTTCTTCACCGCTTGATTTCCAACATCACTCCTTTGTCGATCTGGAACCTTTTGGTTCTCGGTCATGACATGGATTCTTACAAGGCTTCGATGCCTGAAGAGTTTTGGGGCGACATCGACAACATGCTCTCTTTCTTCATGCGGAAGCGCGATGAGATTTTCCAGGCTGTTCTTGCTGTTGCCAAGTCTGTTGAGCATCTCTCCGACAAGGAATTGGGTTTGGCATTGAAGACTGATCCCAGCCGCAAGGAAATTCCTTGGAGTCTTGTTTTTCCTCTGAGGAAGAAGGGTGAAGAGGCTGTGAAGCAGACCATCCTCCAGCATATCCGCCCCACAGGAAACATTTGTGCGTAAAAATACGCCTGAAAATTTGGTGGGCAAGCTGTTTTGTGTTTCTTGGAAACACGACCCGCGATTCAAGAACGTCCGAGTTGAGTTTTACACAACAAAGCCAATTAATCGTCTTCCCTATTCCTGGGAAGACAGTTTCTTGGTTATCAAGCCGTGCAATTTCTTGGTTGTCGGTTTTGAATATACGAACTTCAAGGAAGAACAAAATTGCTTACTTTTCCATGTTTTGTTGGAAGATGGTAGGACAGGTTGGTTCAATGATTATTGGCTGGGGGATTGGGTTGAACTCAAGGAGGAATCCGAATGACAGCAGAGGAACTACGACCAGGAATGCTTGTTCGATATGCGAACGGGGTTACTCCCCTCATGCTAATTCAGCAACTGCCACGTCGTACCCAAATTGGTCATGAAAGGGTTGAATGGCGGTTTCTTGCTGCTGGACGTGTGGAGATCGAACAGTATCCGTTTCTTGTGTCGTTGTTTGAGATCATCTCCACACCAGACACCTTGAAGGGAGAGTAAAAGTGGCAACAGAGAAGTTACGACCTGGAATGCTCATTCGGTATGACTTCCAACTTAACCACATGAATACTTTGTTTCTTGTTTTAGTCCGACGTTTGGTTGAGCATGAAAAGCGTTTTTCATTCCCGTGTGAAGAGTGCTGGGAGTATATTGATTCAAATGGGAGAGTTAAGTTCTATTTCTTCCGCTTGAATAGGGTCCAAGTTGTTGAAACTGAGACGAAAGAGGATTTAGGATAGTGCCGAAAAAGACGAAGAATCCAAGACCTCCTGCTAAAATGGAAGACCTCGTTGGTAAGTTGATGCGTTGCACACGGCCTTTGAACTTGTATTTTGGCTACAAAGGCCCAAGAAGTGGTTACACGCAGCGTGTTCTGTACCCGGATCAACCCTTTGTTGTTTTGCGTGTGATCCGAAGGCGTAGAACACAACTTCAGATGCCGACAAACAGGCGTGTTGTGTTTTACAGTTACGATTTGGAAATCATCCTTGCGGGTGAAGCTTGTTCGGCCATGCTGATCAGCATGAACATCAACACCAAAATCCTCAAGGAAGTTACCGCAAATGATGATAACAAGTAACAAACAGGAAGAGGCAATCCAACACCCTTTGGTTGGAAAACTGTTCAAAGGAAAGCATTCCTTCTTTGTGAAAGATAACAAACTGTCGGTGGTGTCAAACGACAGCGTGGTATCTGTTTCTATGGGAAAACCTTTGCTGCATTGCGCTTCCTTTGTTGTGCTGGAAGTGGCGGAATTGCACGAGACAACACTTTTCAAGTCAACCTTTCCAAACGCTTTCATGTTGAAAGTTTTAACTGTTCCCGAAGGCGTTGTTGGTTGGATTGATTGTTGCGACCCGGTTTGGTTGGAAGAAATCAAAGAAGAGGGCGGCGAGTGATCATGGAGGATAAGAGAGATCCGATTGCGGAAAAGATTTCAGAGATGGAAGCCGAATACTTGACGAAGAGACGGCGCCCATCGCCAGAAATTGGAAAGTTGTATCGAGTCGTTTCATCCTACGATTTTCGGCTAAAAACTGCTTACATTCTTCGCACCGACGAACCGCGAAACGGATTAGTTTACCCAAAAGATGTGGTTGAACGAATCTTGCTAGAAGAGAATGATTACGTCCACATTCTTGATTGCATTCCCATAAATCCCAAATCCAATCATGCTTGGGTCAAAGTTATCACTCCTTGTGGAAAGATCGCCTGGATGTCCGCAGTATCTGTTGACGCAAAATGAGAGGGAACAACAGGCTGGCAACAAACAGGGTTGAGGAAGAAAAACGATTGAAGGAGAAGTTCGTCGGGAACTTGGTTCAGTATAATTTTCAATATGACAGTTGTGGTCGTTGGAAACAAACACCGGGAGCTTTGTTTACTTCCGATTCAACATACATCTATAACGATTGGTGTAAACCCGTCTTGGTTTTGGGTGTCTATCCAATACATCTGTGCCATTTTCGGTTGCACGTTCTCAACAGCGAGGGACGCCACGGCTGGGTTAATTCCACCCTTGAAAATGATTGGATTATTGTTTCCGAAATCAATGGAGGGAAAGAAGAGCCATGCCCCATGCAAAAGTAAAGCTTTATGATGCTGGAACTTTGTTGGTCCTGCTAATTGCCCCGCGGGAATATGACGTTATTCGGATTTTTTCCGAGCGGTTCACCATCGTTGGGGATTTTGGTGGTGGTTGGAATTCGGAAATTAAGGAGTTTCAGTATCATCTCAGAAGCCTTTTGGTGCTTGAAGATTGTTTTGTTGAGTTGACCGATGAGAAAGATGTTTTCTCCTGGGCCGATGAACAGACAAGTGTTAGAGTTTTGACAGGAGACGGAAGAGAAGGTTTTGCTTTTTTGCACTTTTGTCAAAGAACTTTGGCGCCCATCTCTTAGAGAAACCAGGAGGAAGGATTAGATGATCTATCAAAAAGGGGACTTGCTGTTGATAAAGTCGTTGAACGACCAAGCGTCTCTTAATTTGTGGGTGGATCATGGCATGATAGAAAAAGCCATCGTGCTGGATTTGCCGGTTTCATTCATTCTTTTGGAAAGTGTAGGCACCAAAGACCTCCCGAAAGGTTTCAGGTACATTAAAGTCTTAACCTTCGAGGGTGCTGGCACGATTAGTTCCGGTTGGTTCAAAGTCCTAAATATAACTCTCCTAAGCCCAGCCGGTTCAAATGGCGTTCTCTGATCCACTAATCCCAGGCAAACTCTATTACCTCACAACCAACTCTGAACACTATTGCATTGTTTTCGAATATCCCCCTGACAGAGAAGAACATGAAGATTGTTTGGTCGGGGAGATTGGCATACTGGACACGTTTCTTTATCTCGGCCAGAGCCCAGAGGGGCTTGAGTTGGTTTTGCTGGCTGATGGAACAACTGGTTGGATGGATGTTTGGTGGGAGTATCACCATTTCGGGGAAGTAGTCACAGAGGAATAAGGAAAATGTGGATTGTTCGTGGACTGTATGAAAATTGCTGCAAACCGCATACGATCAGCCGCGGTTTAATCCAAACGGACGAAACAACCTGGGAAAATTCTCAGCATCTTGAAAATTTGAGGAAGGGGGAGAAGTTCATGTTGCTTGATTGGCAACATGCTCGTCTGGGCGGTATCATTCCCCAGCGATCCAAGTATGACGTTTTGTTGTTGCGAGTGATGACGATGAATGGTACAGTCGGCTGGATCAGGACGAGTGACTGCTTCTTCCACACCAACTTTGAACTACTGGCAAGGCCAAGCGATGACCAAAACGAATAACAGCACCGACAAGGAGTTCCTTGAGCCTTTTCAGCCGTTTGTTGGAAAGTTGGTGATCTGGAAAGATGGCGTAGGGAGAAATATGTGGAATGCACGAGGCAACACCAGAACCTTCTTTGTTATTTGCGGCGAGGTGGATCCAGGCGATCTGTTTGTTGTTCTTTCTTTGAAAGACGCCAGAGATGCTGGTGCTGGTGATGTGTCCCAAATTTTAATTCTACATCCGAAATTCGGTGCCGGGTTTATTGGCGTGGTGCATCCAGACAATCTCTCCATTGTTTCCACAAACGAGGAATCAAACACCAATAATTGCCGAAATCAAAGTGGGTAAGGAGATTTTGTAATGATAACTTTGAGTGATGATGACATTGGTGGGTTGTTTCTGTTTACCCCCATGTATCATGGTACTACCCTGTTCCCCTACCTCCAACGTGGAAATGGGGTAACACACATCAGCAGATTCGGTCCTTCTCTGGCAGAATACTATCCACCCTTTTCTTGCAACGTTGTTTTGATAGAATATGTGTATATGTTCGATTTCCAACACAGAAAAACAGGAGAATTTTTTGCACGACTGCTGGTTCCAGACGGCTTGGTTGGTTGGATCCACTGCAACCCCAAATCAAAAATATCTGCCAAGCTGGTGCGTTTAACGAGAACAGAAGAGTGAAACGATGACTGCAACCCGATCAAGGACAAGACAGCTTCCCAGCATCAGAAGGTTTTCATACAGCAAGGTCGAGAAAAGAACTCTTCGCTCCAGAACACAAGGACAACTGTTACTTGCGTCCACATTCAGTCCAACAGACGACTTTGGGAATCTACGAAAAGACTTGTCAGAAGACCGCTACCCGGAAATTTTATGCTACCATAGGAATTTCAACAACAACAACAAAATACCCAATGGTTCTCTTGTTGTTTCTTTGGGCGAGATCATCTTTCTCACAAACATAAATCAGTATCTCTTACAAGTTGTTTCCCCGCTTGGGTTTGTTGGCTTCGTGAACGTGAAATTCCTCTATGAGATCGACCAAACCATTTTGGAAAGCTTCTCCAGTCAATGAAGTTCGTTGCTCATCTTTGTTTGCTTCGTCGTTATAGCGACTCAATCCAATTCATTTACTCGCTAGGGCCACCCAGAGTTTTTGTTGGCGAGCTAAAGGAAGATCAGCTATTTGTTGCATTCTTTGATTTGGAAGAAAGCAGGAAGCCGTTGCATTATTACTTCTTTCCAATCCTGACTTCGGATGGCATTTCGGGAGCCATCCTCTGTATGGAAGAAGAAATCAAGATCATTCAGAGAGGAGATACAAACGATCAATGCTGTGCAGAGTAATCCGTGGTTCCAGCAACGGGGGGATGGATAGCCTTTATCTTCCCTACGCCGCCGTAAACAACACTGAGTTTTTGGACATCAAACTTCTTCGTGTGGGCTCAATCATCACTTTCGTGGTTCCCAAGTTTGATTTGGAAGAAGCTCACGGAACGTGCAACTGGCCGAATTTCATCACCGAAGATGGAATACTCGGAACGATTGAATACCACAAACACAACGTCCATCCATCGCAGCCCATCTGGGTTGAAGAACTCACAGAAGAGAATTGTTGATATGCCCGTTGGTTATACCACAACCCCCAGATTCCACAAAACTGTCGAGATCTTCAATATCCTTGATCCGAATTGTGAATTCGCAAAATATGATGGCTGGGGCGTTGGCCCCGTGATTCGAATTATCACCCCAAAAATCTATCTTGAAATTTGGACTTCCCCCGATAATCCAGACTACTGGGAATGGTATATCAATCCAGACAGAAGTAGTATGACTCCAGGTTTCCAAGGTGTTGGTCCATCAGTCCCTGGCATTGCATTTGACATCTTCCGAGACTTTGGCCTCATCCCACCCAAATCAACGTAAAGGCACCCAGAAGCCTTATCTGTGCCACTCAACCTTTCTGACACCCTCTCACCCATTCCAAAAATCCTCGGGCGCTGCTGGGCATCCTGGAGCGATTCTCAAAATCTCATGGTTGAGGTTGTTGGGTGTTGACAGGTTGGTTGGTGTTGTGGTAAGATCTGTGTTATGAAGAAAATCATCGTTGGTCACAAGGTTCGAGTCAACAAGGACATTCACCGGGTTTCCGAGTGGAAGAATGAAACCAAGGAAATTCTTCCTGGTGTCGTGGTTCCTGTTCAGGTTCCTACGCATATTCTTTATGCGGAAAAGGGTGAAGAGGGCGAGGTCATTGAGACTTTTCGCAGCACTTGTGCTGGAGGTTTTGCTCGTGGTCTTTGGTATGCCAAGGTGCTAATGATTGGCAGCACCATTGACAAACAGGTTATCAAAACGTTTCGTCTGACTTCACTGGAGAGGATTGATGAGTAAGGACATTATCCATACCAAGCATGGCAGATTGTTTAGAAAAGGAGATTTGTGTCATTTCTCCGTATTGCGTGAAGAAGGATGGTATTCTGCGTGGAAAGAAGAAGCAGGAAAAATTGTTTCTTACCACAATTTCAAATCCACTGACCTTTGGATCCTTTTTTCTGTGGTGGGCGACAATTTAGAGAATGTTGTCCTCCTTCACCCCAGCCTCGGGAAACTGACAGTTCCAATTGGCAGCGACAGAATTATGTTGGTTTGTCCCGCAAAGCCCTGTCAAGAGAAAGTGGGTGGCAACAATGAATAGGCCGGTTGGCGAATTGCACCACGATTGCAACGGTAAAAAGTTGGAACCTGGGGATTTGGCTTGTTTCGCCAGCGAAACTGATTATGCGTGGGAAGTTTTGGCCAGAAAAGGAGATGAGCCTGTCTATTTTCTTTCGACTGACCCTTGGATTTTTTTGGACAATTTTCTTTCGACTGACCCTTGGATTTTTTTGGACAATCCACACGAGGGATTCGTTATCATCCTTCATCCGATTCATGGACTGTTGGATGTCCCGATTAATCCTGTGGAAATGCGTTTTATCTCATCTGGTTCGGTGAAAAGTGATGAGTGAGAAGCAACGAAAGATTCGTGTTGGTGATTTGGTTCAGTATCTTCCAGACCTGAGAGACGAGGAGAACTTCGGGTCTGTGGAGAACTTCATTTATGGGTGTTGTGATGCAGTTTGCACTTGTGAGAAGTTCATGCAATGTGATAACTGCATCAGGTGCTTGGACGCTGGAGTCCCTGTTCTCGTGGTTGGCATTGCCTCTTCCAGAATAAAAAGCGGTGGCGATTTTTCTTACTTGATTGTTCTCATGCCGAACGGTGAGGAGGTTTCTTTTGGATACGACGAAGAATATGATGAAGAAGTCGGCGGCGGAAGGTTTGTACTTGTTCAAGGGGCAACCCATCAAGGCGGGAACTCTGCTGAAAATCACTGACCCCTTTGTTGCACACAATTCCAGCAAGGCTTACACCGTCAGCAAGCCAGTTGATGGCTTTGTTTGTTTTGTCTCGGTTGAATTCTTCAACCGAGGAGATCATCCACAAACACTTCTGACCATAATTCACCCAGAATTTAACACAATGAGAATCCCATTTAATTCTCATGGGTTTTCCACTTGGCTTGCCCAAACGTTTGATATTGTCGAGGTAAACACAGATGAGTGATTTCGAATCAATTTTGGCCCAACATCAACCCGGAACCTTGTTGGAAGTCTTGAGGGATTGTGGTTGGTTTAGTCATGAACAATCCGTGTTTAGGGAGCAGTTGAATCTTGGTGAAATGGTTGTTGTTTACAAGTGTGAATCTCCTGCGCGTTTTGGTGATTCTCTGATCAGATTTCACCTTATCCACCCGGTTCATGGAAAAATCCTTCTTAGGTTTCATCCAAGAGAGGTGGCACGGTTCCTCAAGTCGGTTCCAGTAACGGATGTGAATGGTGAAAAACGATGAATGATGATCAAAAAACATCCCTACAACCAGGAACAATGTTGAGAGTGACCAACAGAACTGGTCTCGGAGGATATCAATATTCATCAGATCCCTGGAAGCCGAATAAGTCGGGTAGTCGAACAAAATTCAGTATCTTTTTTGGCGATCTTGTTATGTTGTGCAAACCTCTTTTCAAAAATTCGTTTGGTTTGATAACTTTGGCGGTACTTCACCCGGTTCATGGAAAAATCTGTTTGAATTTTCGAGCCAATGAGATTGAAAAATGTTTGGAAATTGTGGGTGTTGATGAAGATGACAAGTGACAACATTCAATTCAAACCCAGAGACTTGCTTGAGGTTTTAATTCATACCGCTGCAATAATCAACCATTCTGACCCCTGGGATTTCACTTACAGTGCCGGATCTGAGTGGATCTCTTTGTCTCCAGGAGATTTGGTTCTCTTGTGCGAGGTGAAACAAGATAAAGAATTGCTGTGCGTTCACCCGGTTCGTGGAAAGATGTTGATTTCTTTTGCTTACAACGCAAGTGTCACAAAACATCTCAGAGTTGCAACATCAGCAGGGGAAGAGTAATCATGACAGATAACAACATGACCGAAGTGAATGAATACGAATCTTGGGGTGCTGGGACTCTCCTTGTGACAAAAAAAAGATCTAATGTTCATTGTTAATACGCCGGACCCGTGGGATTTTCAATCCGAGAATTATGATAATGTCGATATTGGAGAGTCAGAGAATTTCATTCTCATGCTTCCTGCCACAAGAGAGGTGTTTCAATACAGGCATTATGTTGTTTTCAGGATTCTTCATCCGGTTTTCGGCAAAGCGATTGTGGCTTTTGGTGAAAATCACGAGGACTCTGCCGCTGAAAGGATTCAAAAACGCCTCGAAAGAGTGGTTGTTGATGAAGTATAACACACCAGACTTTCCGATCTTTCCAGTTGGAACTCTTCTTCGACTCACACCGAAAACAGAACAAAACTCCCAGAAAGATCATGGTGAATTTCTTGAAGTGGATCCTGATTTCACTTTCTTCTTTGATGTTGGGACTCACCGCACCATCGCGGAAAGCAGGAAGCCGTTCTACTATTTTTCTTCCGACTACGACAAGGATGTGGTAGTGTACTTGGGACAGGGCTGCACGTCTGACGGCTATTCCCATCGCCATTACATTGAAGTTCTTCACCCGAGACTGGGAATTTTGTGCTGGCACACACTTTGCATCTTCCAGCTTGAGTCTGTCAAAACCTTCCTGGACACCTACGAACGAATAAACACAGAAAGCGACGAACCCGACCAATGAGTGACAACAACATTTTTCCCGAGATCGGAACGTTACTTGTTTGCACCCAGAAAGTGTCTGTGTATTACGGTTGGGAATATGACGAATCCCGCGGGATGGATTGTTGCGAATCCGTTGCGGGGTGCAATGTTGTTTTTATGGGACTTGGTGTCGAATTGGATTTCGATAGCAAACGCCCCATATTTTACCGAATTTACTTTCTTGATCCAATCCACGGAAAAACTTCACTCACCTCCTTGTATTCCAACAAGGAAGGGCTGGAGGAGGTCTTTTCACACAGCCTCGTTCCAGTAGTGAGTTGTGGTGATGATGACTGACTACTTCGTTCCAGGAGGTTTGTATCGCCTCAAAGATTTTTACTGGGTTGGTGATGGCATTGATTGGGACGATGCCACAGATGAGCAACTTTTGGGAAAAATTGCCAAAGCGGGTGACATTCTCGTTTTTGTGGGCTTCAAAACATGTGTGTCTTGGGGAAAGGAATGCAAAGCTCTATCCTTTGTTTCGGCAGAACAAGGCGGCTTGGTTCACATGGCATTGGGTTCGAGATTTTATGAAAGATTCTTCAAAAGGATGCTGGATGATGATGATGAACAAGGGGGAACAGCTACAAATTCAACTGATGAACAATGACAATCAAGCCGATGTTCTAAGTCCTGGAGATTTGTGTAAGTGGGAGAAGGTTGTTGATCGCTGTTGGGTAACGAGAAATTCTTGTCGTCGCCTTGATCCCTTTGAGGCTTACCTGGAGAAAGTTAGTGTCAGTCGTGTTGCATTTTCCAAAAACTTTGTGGTGACGGGGATTGACATGTTGGACAATGGGATGGTAGAGTTGACTCTGCTGGATCCAGTCGTTGGGGTGTGGTATTTTTGCACCCGAGCAAGTCAGGCTATTTTTACCCTGACGAAAGTTGTTACAGGCAAATGAACCGCAATAAAAGTTGTAGGTTAAAATGACCGACTTGGTTTTGGGGAGGCTTTACAAATTAGGATGGGCGTTGGATTGGAACCTAACTCACAGTGGGAAGGAAGTTAAATTGAACGAGGGCGAGTGTCTTGTGTTCCTGTCTGAGAATTACGACCATCCAGTTCTGACAGTTGTTTTTCTAAGCCCAAAGTTTGATGAGACTGTGGAGTGTACTTTTCTGTTTAGAAAACCAGATGACTTTTCACTGGGACTGCACCCGTTTGAAGAAGTAAATGATGAGTGAACCAACTCCCATTCCAGGCCAGCTTTATCGTTTGGATCCCGACTACTACAACCTCGCCTACACGCATGGGGGAGGAAAAGGATGTTGGTTGGATGCAGACGAGTTGCTTGTTTTCATGGGCCAAAGAGTTGTCGAAGAGGATTATGAGTTGTACGACGAATACACATTCCTTTCTCCCAAACACGGGCAAGTGATTCTTTTTCAAGCACACAAGGAACCGCTTTCACTCATCCTTGTTGTTGTAGAAGAGGAGAAGAATCCATGATTTTTGATCTTGTTCCTGGCGAGTTGTGTGAACTTGTTTCCGAGCTTTATGTTTACACTCACTCATTTGAACCAATCAAACTTATCCCTGGAGATTTGGTTGTTGTTCTTTCAGTCAACCGCGCAGAGGGCCTAAAGGTTAATGCGTCATTTCTGAGTCCCAAACATGGGAAAATTGCAAGGCAGACATTTGTTTTGATCCCAAACGCAGAGGGGCGTGACGGCGTAAAAACGTGGTTCAAAAAAATCAACACGGAAAAGGATTAACGTGATCAAGAATTCTGTTTACAAGGTTGGTAGATTGTTCCGCTGTCTGAATCATGTTCGTTATGAGCGTGAAGGACAAGAATTTCGCGTCGGAGTTGCTTTTGGTGGGCGAAACACCAAACTAAGCAGATCGGTGATGATTGTTCCGGGAGAGTTGTGCGTTCTTGTCAGCGTTGACAGGATTGGGTGCAAGTTTTGGTGGTTACATCCAGAACACGGAAAAATCTTCACACGGTTTAGTGACTCAGACTTCTATGATGGCAGACTGTTCCATAAAAACTGGGAATTGGCGAAAGAATCCGAGGAAGCATGAAATCTGAATCAAAGTTCAAGGTTGGCGATTTGGTTCGTGGAGTTGGTGACGATGAATATTCGTACAAGGGTACTGGTGTTGTTCTACATGTTCGGCACATGAAGATCCTTGGTGGCGGCGAAGAACGTGCTGGATTTGTTTGTTTTCTTGATTCAACCACAGGACAACGATTCTGGCTGTTTGAATCCAGGTTGAGCCTTTTGTCTGTGTTGATATAACGGACGAAGAAAATGACAATTAGCACGACATCCAGAAAATTCTGTGTCGGTGATTTGGTAAAGATCAGAACAGTCACTAATAAAAGTGACCTCAAAAAAGGAATTGTTGTTGAAATTGTATCAAACACAGTCTGCTATCCAGGAGCAAAAACGTACCAAAGTCTGAAGGTTTGCAATCTCGCAGGTGAGACAAAAACCATTGATTCCGCTTTCCTCGAACTTTTAGCAGTGACAGAAAAATCAAGCGAGATATGACCAAACCGAATTTCCTTTCTCTCAAAGACTCGCTAACTCACATTACTTTCTTCACGAAAGATGATTTCTTCCCTGGGCTCTTGATTGAGCAAGAAGATGGTAAACACATCTGTTTGATCAAGTTCTTGTTCGAAGTGTTTGATGAAGAGTACGACAATCGCACGCATCTTTTCTTCTCCGTTGTTGACCCAGATGGTTTCAGCAGCCGCGTTTGCATCCAGTTTCAGAAAAGAGTTCCTGGGTTCTCCTTCCGTGATCCCAACTCAACCTTCCTCTGACATTCCAACACCCTCTCAGTCGCTCCACAAGGCTCAGCAGCGTCACCAAACCTTTCCAATGATATCCAATCCATCCGAGATATTCTCCTGCCTGGAAAAGCCTCCTGGAGCGATTTGTGGCCTGTCGTATTTTGTTGTTGCCAAGCGTCATTGGTCCGTGGTATGGTTTGGGTATGAGCAACAACACGCATCCTTATCGTTTCCCTTGGCAACCTCCGAAGGTATCGCCAACTCCTCTGAAGTTTGATTGGTTCAAATTTTGGAATAGAGTTTCCTGGGTTGGATTTGTTTGTTTTTGTCTAGCCACGGTTGCAATACTCGCCTCTATTCCTCTTTTTCCTTACCCGCCCGGTGAGTTGTTTCGAGAAATTGTTTTCCTCTTTTTTGTCGCTTTTGCTGGGTTGTCTGTTTTGGCTATTGAGAAGGCAGACTCGATCAGCCGTATTCGAGCAGAAGAGAGGCAAAATGGGTGTCTTCCATGAAACCTGGGGATTTGATTGGTTTTGTCGAAAGAATTAGAGAACCCAAGAGTGGGCGGAGCGAAACAAGAGGTTTATTTGAAGTGACCAATGATCAGAATAACGATTTTTCTGTTGTTGGGGGAACAGAAGGAAGGTGGCGATTTGTTTTGCTTCCACCGAATTACGGCCCAGAGTATGGACGAATCAACCTTGTAAACCTAAGCTCGGAGAACAAATTTATTTGCATGGATGTTGGGTTAAACCCAGACACAGATATTTTTTGGTGCGTCTTGTTGGTTATAGAACAAGGTTGTTGTGTTTTTTCTTCACGAGCTGACAAACTCTTTGAAGTCATCGCAGAAGGAGAAAGGGAAGAAGTGTGATTGATCAAGAACCGACAGAAGATGAGAAAGTGTTGGTGGGAAAGTTGATTCGTTTCAAATCCGAAGATAGCGTGTTCGTCAACACAACTGTCGTTCGCATTTCCATTCAGGAAGAACCAAAAATGGGTTCAAGGTCTCCCAGAACTTGGCTCGGCGGAAAACATGCAAAACCAGTTGGAAAAACCCAAACAGAAGCGATCAAGACTTTCACGAAGCAAACAACTTTGCTGATTGTTGATCTCATTGTGTTGTCTGAGTGTGAAACACTCTATGTTGTTGTTGACAATGAATCGGGATCGTTGTATCTCACCACAAGAGATTCTTTTGATCTTCTCCAGGATACAGACAAAGATTTGGGGACATGCCCTTGAAAACAAAGAAAAACGCGGGGGAATTTTTTGAGATTGGTGACTTGGTTGTAGTGCAGCGCACATCTTACAAAGTACGTCACCACGTTTCGGCATCGCCAACACAAAACAAAACTACTTTGCCACGTTCAAACAAAGGTTTGTTCTGGTTTTACACCAATTCTCCTAACAAGAGCGATCTAAGAAATTTGAGTGCTGTTATTGTTGACTCTTACTTCCTTGATGACAAACGCGAACTGTTTGTTTGTTTATTCCCAAGTGGAGAGTATAAACCGTTTGATGCAAATGAACTCACATTGATTCAGAAAGGCAACGAAACAACATGACTCAGAACATCAGCAAGCCCAATCTTCCTCCTCCACCCATCAACCTTGTTCCTGGAGAGACTTATCAACTCCAGCCGTTCCACACTTCCACAATGCGACACACCCCAGAAGTCCGAATTGTTTTCAACGCTGATCCAGATGACTCCAAAAATCCCACGTTCTATCCTGCTGGGACCAAGGTTGTCTACCGCGGAACAAACGACGGTTGGAAAGATGCGGTTTGGGTTGAAGTTCCGGGTCCATATGGCTGCACGGGTTGGGTTTACAACTACGAGCTACAACAGCCTTGACCGTATACGCCTTATTGGCGCCTTTCTTTTTCCCAACACACCCTAACCCGTCCGAACAATTTCCTGCCACTACAAAGCATCCTGGAACGATTTATGATCAATGGTAGCAGCCATTTGAAACGGTGGTGGAATTCTTTTGAGCCGGGGGATTTGGTTCGCCAGAAGAAAGAGTTTGTTGAAACTCCTGTTCGTTTCTGGGGGAAAATAGCTTCTATGGGTATTCTTGAATTTCCTTCCAACACACTTTTTCTTTGTTTGGAAGTGGAAGAAGATGGTGAGGTGTGGAATCTACTTGCGCCGGGAGGTGAGCAAGTGCTATGCCGTTACCAAGCTCTCGAACTGGAAAGATTCGCAAACGAGGAAGGTGATGACGATGGCAAAGAATGTGTTTGAGGTTGGCAACCTGATCTTTGTGAAGAATGCAATGGGAGCAGCAATCTGGGAAGTTGAGTGTCGTCCTGATGAAGCGTGTGAGTATAGAATTGTGAAAAGGCATTGGTTCCAAACCAATGAAAAACTTCCATGCGGCAAACCTGTTGTGTTTCTTGAAACTGGCGAACGAGATCCGTTTGGTCGAAACTTTGTGAAGGTTCTTGGACCAAATGGTGTTTGTTACGTCAGAAAGGAAGCTTTCTTGTGACAGATGCGGAGTATGAGAATTCTTTCTATGGTATTCACCCGAGGCAGATTGTTCCCGGAACACTTTTTGTCAGTCGTGATCCATCAACTTGTGTGAACCTTTTGGTTTTGGGGGATGTGCATTGGAATTGTTTCAAGGAAGGTAAGCAGGATTGGGCTTTTTTGAGCGACGAGATTTGTTGGAGTGTTTATTTCACAGGGTTACACGGCGAAACAGGAGAAAAACACAAGTTTTGTGTCGAAGGACTCCAGAACAGATACTACGATGAGATTGTTTGGGACAACTATTACATCCTACTTCCAACTGGAAACGAGCAATGACCATCTCTCGGAACCCCAAGGATGTCGTTGCTGGAGCGTTGATTGTTCTATCACACACAAAGGAAATCCTCTGTCTTGTTCTGGATAACGTAAAAACCGAACAGAGGGATTTGAGGTTTTGTGATGGCACAACTAGCTTCATTGGTTTAAGTGCAAAGTCCGGGATAAAGGCCAAGTATTTTTTGCAAAGTTTCAAGGGCAGGGTTTACGACTTTTTAATCTACTCCCCAGACCACGATGAGGAAAACTCAAAATGACAACGCCAGAAGATCTCAAAAACATTGCACCTGGATCTCTTGTGTTTGTTCAAAAACAATTTCCTCCAGGGACATTGTTTGTGTGCCAAATAGCTTCTTTTCTAGTCCTTTCCTGGACATCGAATAGAGTAAAAATCATGTATGCCGATGGATTCGTTACGAGTCATCACTACACAACCATTCATCATTGGTCGCTACAAGACAACACTTTGGTCCTACTCCCACCTAAACCTTCTCAACAATGAACCAAACCACAAAAGACAAATTCCCAGCCGGAACACTGTTTCATCACAAAACCGAAAAACTCTCTTTTGTGATTTTATGTTGGAACAAGACTGACAATCCTAACGAGCCCCACAACGTCTTGGCGATGTGGTTATCTGGAGAAACTCACCGGCTTAGAGCTTCCACGATTGAAGGTTGGCTCAGAGAAAACTGGCCCAATGTTGAAATCGTTTACCCAGAAAAGGAAGAGTAATGACAGTTCTTGATTCTTTCATTCGTTTTTTCGTGCCTGGAACCTTGATTGTAGCCACTCAGGATTCAACAATCCGATCCTTTTTGGTTGTTGACAGAATTGCTGCAAACAAAACACTCATTCTTCTGAGAGATGATAGCAAAAGCATACGGTCCCATTATCAAAACATGCTTGCTTGGTTTCAACAATACGGCAAAGACATGCAGGTTTACTCGCCCGAAGGAATTGAACAAGACATGAGCATGTTCGACTGGGAATATGTTGAGAGGAGCCGATTTGAACAGTCCATTCTTCGCTGAAGTTGACTCTTTCAATGGCGCAAAATATGATAGCAATACGAAGTTTCCGAAAGGAATTAACCCAGAAAAAAAGGGAATGATCAAAGTGGATTGATTTCCTCTTCCCTATTACCAACACTCAAAAATCCTTTCAACGCCTTCCTTCCACCAGACCGACTTCCCTTCTTTCTTTGAGTTCCCTTCTTGGATCCCTCTTCTGGTTATCCTCCACAACTTGCAACCCAACCTCCTTAAATCCAAGGCTTTCAGCCCCAGCATCCAGACCAAAGGGATCATCCACGGAAAAATCTTCTTGACCTTGGGCTAGAGGGCGTGTTAGACTGCTCACCATGAACTCAAAGCAGAAGAAGATGATTGTGATTGGTGATGTCCACGGCTGCCTTGATGAACTCAAGATGCTGCTGGACAAAGTTGGTTATGACAAAGAAGTGGATCGGGCCATTGTTGCTGGAGATGCAGTGGATCGTGGACCTGATTCTCCAGGTGTTGTTCGTTTCATGCGGGAGAATGGAATTGAGTTTGTGAAGGGAAATCACGACACGAAGTTGCTGCGTCGTGCTGATCACATGCACCGTGTTGCAACTCGTCCTGGTTATCGGAACCCGATGAAATATTCCCCCGACCAGGAATCGACCGTAAAGGCATTATCCGGGGCCGAGATTTCCTGGATGGACTCCTGCCCGTTTTACATCGAGCTTGCCACGCATAATGCCTTTGTGGTCCACGCTGGGGTTGTTCCCGGCATCCCGATGGACAGGCAAACGCCCGAGGCTCTGACCATGTGCCGTTATGTTTGTGAAAAGACAAACAAGATGATGGCAATGAAGATGCCTGGATTCATTCAGCCGGAAGGCTCTGTGTTTTGGGCTGAGAAGTACCAAGGCAACCATGACATCATTTTCGGACATCAGGTTTTGAGCCTGGAGGAAGTGATTGTCTGGGAGAATGAAGTTGGTGCTCGGTGTTATGCAATTGACACGGGCTGCTGTTTTGGTGGTCGTCTGACCGCTTTGGTGACAACTGATGACAAGCCTGGGGATTGGGATATTGTTCAGGTGCAAGCAAACAAGGTTTATTTTCCTCGTGGGGAGACACATTCCCAATGAACCCATCTTTTCCAGGAAAACTTCATGAATGGTGTTTTGGGATCAAGCCAGCACCATGCAATCACTCTTGGGTTCTGATTCAATCTTCTGGGCAGCCTGTTGGTGGAAAGGTTTGGCGTTGTGAAAACTGTGGAAGGATTCACAGAGAGTGACAACAGCAAAAGTCGGAGCACTCCTAAAAGCCCGAGATGGAATAAAAGCTATCCTTGTCTATTCCTTCGAGAACAACGGGGTTGTTAACTGCAAAATCCATGATCGAGGCGTTCAAATCCTTCCAGGAGACTTTGGCATTGCTTTACAAACACCAAAAATGAATTCATGTGCTTTGATTCTTCACTGCAAAACAGGAATGATTGTGAACGGAAGGATTGCAGAGCCTTGGGACTCCTGCCGCCTAGTGCATATTTCGTTGCCATGTTTTGAGGAAGTGGTGGTTGATGACAATGATTTGTAACGGTAAGTGTAAACCAGGAACGCTGTTGTGTCTTACACGGTCCATCGTGCGCCGTGATGTTTTCCAACTGGATTTTGTGAATCATGACGATCAGAAAGTCGCCTTGAGGACCGAAGCTTTCAAGGGGGATTTCTTCATCTGGCTACAAGACGATAACCGTACCCCACCATTTACCGAGTATTCTTTTTGTTTGCACAACAAAACAGGTAGAATTTTATCCATGCCAAACTCCCTTCTGGAAAAAGTTGACTTGAAAGGGGAAACGGAGTGCCTTTGAATAATGATCATTGCAAACCCGGAACATTGTTACGATCAAACGTGGCAGGGAGTCTCCTCTATGATTTCCGTCCTAAGCCTGTGTTCGATTACAACGACGGGTTTTCCAATCCAACTCACTATTCCGAAGGGGATTTCTTTATCTGGTTGCAGGCGGATTTGTGTAGGTTAAGCACTCCTCCATACTACTATTGTTTTTGTCTACACAACAAAACTGGTAGAATTGTCTCTATGCCAACTTCACGTCTGGAAATCGTTGACTTGAAAGGGGAAGTTGAGTGAACATCACTGAGAATTTGAATTGTAAACCCGGAACACTTTTGAGAGTGCGTCGGAGATTTTTCACGCAATATGCTCATTCATACAAGCCGGGTGGTGAGAAGTTCTGCCTTTATGATCCTGACGAAATCCAAACTGTTTTGGACAAGGGGGATTTTGCGATTTGGTTGCAGGTAGATGATTCAATGCAAGAATACTGCTTTTGTTTGCACGCACAAACCGGCAGGGTTTTAGCTTTGAATGTTTGGGATTTGGAAGTCGTTAACTTGGAAGGAGAAGTAAAGTGAGTTTGAATACTCGTTGCAAACCAGGAGATTTGTTGAGAACGAAAATTCGTTTTCTTACCGACTATGCTTTTCCACTGAAATCCAAAAGCAAGTTTTTCTACTTCGGTTTTCGCATCGAAGTGCTAACCAAATGCAACAGGGGAGATTTTCTGCTCTGGTTACAAGAGGATCAAACAATGCCGGAATGTTGTTTTTGTCTGCACCAACCAACTGGCCGGGTTTTGTGTGTGCCGATTTACCATCTTGAAATCGTTGATCTGGAAGAAGCAAAAGAAGAAAGTGATCCTGTTTAGATGTCACGCCGCACGGCGACTTACACACTTACTAAACCAACAGACAAACTCGGAAAACTGTTTCGAATTGTTCGGATCGGTAGTGAATCAGCAGATATCACTGACGACCCACGAATGCCAGTAAAACCAACAGAAACTCCTGGTGTTTGGATTACGGAACATCACAATAGAGTGCAGGTTTGGCTTGGAAGTTTGGTTGTTTTTGTTGGAGACGTAGAAAGGAGCTTCTCCCAGATTTATTGTGATGTAATGGGTATCAAGCGGGTAGTGAACCCAGGTTGGTATCTTCTACTCCACTGTCCCACCAGTCGGCTGATTGCTGTTCACAACAGGGTTTTCGCGCTGCAAGAAGTTAGGGATGAAGGTGAGTAAAAGTGGACGAGAAGAACAATAAACCCAAACCAATCCGAGCCTGGAATCTTTTCGAAGTCGCAGCATTGTATCGTTATGTTAACGTTATGGCCAACCTAAAAAACGTTACCTCTGGCTGTTTCTTCTTCTCAAGAGGTGTCGGAGGGCCTCGTCTTGTTCTCCCCGGTGATGTGCTGATTTTTCTGGGATATGATGACAAAAAACCAATCTTTCTTCACCAAAAAACTGGGGAAGTTCTTGGTTGTGAGCTTGGGCAACACTTATTTCACAAACTCGCTGGTGCAAATGAGCAAGAATAAAGGAATCCGAGTTTGGAAGCGTTTGGAGGTTGGAGCGTTGTATCAATATGTCAATTGTTTATCAGCGCAAAGAGATGGAGAAACGGTCTATTACGGTTTCGTGGGAGTTTCAATGCCACCATCAAGTTCCTTGTGTGAAGTCGTCATGAAGGCTGACAGCCAGGACTATGATTGTGAATACGTTTATCCTGGTGACAACCTTGTCTTTCTTGGACAACGATCTATCTTACCGGGAAAAGCTCTCACACTTCTCGGAGCGGGCTGGGATGATCTTCTTTGTTTCCTTCACCCAACAACCGGGAAGATTCTCGCTTGTGACATCGGTGAATGTTTCTTTCGGAAGATCACTGCTGGCGAAACAGAAAGCAACACATGAGCCGCAACATTCCAATCCGAATTGGTGATTTGTTCTCCCTAAGCACCATCACCTACTTGATCGTTGGTTTCAAAACCAGCGAACAGGATCAGGAGTTTATTCGCCTCCTTTCCCCGGAAGGAAAACTTGTCTGGATTCCAAATGTGTTTGGGTACTTCGATCCAACTCCTCACCAATCCCCAGAAGAAGAATAAGAAAATACTATGTCAACCTCGCTGTCAGTTTATTTGGTTTTTGGCTGGAAGATTCCAACACCACCTGATTACGATTTCTTTGATGAGTCCAGCGATTATGCCGTAGAATTGGTTGAACCGATGGGTGGAGGAGATTTTTCAGTGGTTTATGCAAGAGGTTCTGCCATCTCGGTGGCAACGGATCGTTATGGATATGAGATTGACAATGGAGCAATCTGCATCCCAAAGGATCTTCCAGCCACGGACGATTTTCTCTTGCGCTTGAGCAAGGTTCCTGATACACTCAGACCATCAACGCCAAACACCCAGCCCTGCTGGATTCTCTGGAGCTACGCCGGATAATGAACACGCCCAACAACACTTCTTTCATGCGGCACTACCGAATTTCTGCAAAGGATCTTGTGGTTCCTCCCAAGCCCAAGAGCAAGACTTTGGTTTCCTTTCTGGTTCGGCTCCTTTTCCTTTTGGTTCCTTACAAGTCCCAGTTCAAGAGCTATCGCAAGGCGTGTGGTGGCCGATGGGCTCCGGCAAAAGAGTTCGGATACAACACCCTTACCTGGAGGCAAGTCCCCACTTGTCCAACCAGGGTGTTTATCAACCAGTCAGACCCAGACTATCGGGACACGGTTCGGGTTTGGCAGCGTTGGTATCACGCAAAGCACCCAAATAAACTCATTCCCGTTAGTGGTGAGGATTTTCTGAGGAAAATCTTCGAAACCGATTTTTACAACAATTTTCCGTGTCATTCCCACACTTCGGGGGATGATCTGAAAAACGGAAAGTGTTACTGCGAGGTCTATGACGATGCCACCGAATGAAAACGAGGTTGATCCAAACCTCACACACAAACTGAAACACTGTCTCACTCTTGAGCAGACCAAAACACTCAGAACCAGTGGTCTTGACTCTCTTTCTCCAGAAGAGATGAGGAAGTTGCTGGAGCGAGTGTTGGGGAATTACGAAGAGGTTTTGACAGAGTTGATTGAAGTGATGCCTTGGATGTATGAGGCATGTGATCAAACGGTCGAATGTGTTTTTTGCAATCAAGCTCATTGGCATCAACTGGAGGAGTTGAATCAAAACTGGCATTCAGACGGTTGTCCTGGTTTTGCTCTTAGTGTTCTCTGCGGAAACTGTGAAGATGTGAGGGTTTGTGGTCCACACGAAAACGGTGTGTGCTCCACTTATGGGTTTGGTTATGGAAACAGAGAACCCAAAACTCTTACCCCAGCACAAGTTTTTAGCGCAATAATTCTCGGCAAAGCACAAGACGCCTGTTCTAATCTTCAATATTACGACAAGAATTCTAAGAAGTTTGCCGAGTCTGAAAACCCAGAAGTTCGAACGGCTTGGCACGAAGCTTGTCGTCGTCTTTCCCTTGCTTTGTTCGATCTTTCAACAAGAACTCCGATTCCGAACACCAACAAATGAATACTCCTCATCTTAGCAGAATTCTCTGGTTGTTTGAAGCGTCCGCCATTGATCCAGGAGAACTGGACGCTGTAAGAAATCACACAGACTTTGTGATTTCCGATTGTGTTTTGGATGTTCAACCTGGGGATTTGGTGATTGCAAGGCATACGATGTGGCCTTGGCCTCGCAGAGTTGAAACCCAAGTCAAAAGGTTGGGCGGCAAGCTATTGAATGATCGTCGTGCTTATGTTTATGCCGATGATCCGTCCAGTTGGTCTTATGACCTGGATGAACTAACACCAAAAACTTACACCGACTTCTCAACACTTCCAGCCTTTCCAGAACACAAAGGCTTTATTGCGAAGGGAGCAAAGGCAGACAAGTCTCGCTGGAACAAGATGTTTGCGGCTGACAAACAGCAAGCCATCAACCTTCTCGTCGAAATGAACAACAACCCAAGATTTGATGGTCAACAAATCGTTGCTCGGGAATATGTTCCATTGAAAAGACTTGGTTGCTGGGATGGGAAGTCTTGTCCTGTGTCGATGGAATTTAGACTGCTCTTCTATGGTTCGAGGATGCTTTCTAGTGGCTTCTATTGGCCGGTAGATGACGCAGGGTTATCCTCACCACCAGACGCCTCTATTATTCCTCCCAGCCTCCTTTATGAAGCTGCTGAGAGAGTGTCTCCCAACATTCCTTTCTTCACTTTGGATGTTGCTCAAAAGGAGGATGGAAACTGGGTTGTGATTGAGATTTCGGATGGTCAGCGTGCTGGGTTGTCTGAGAATGATCCAGAAATGATGTATTCAAACCTCTGCAAATCTCTCAGAGGAATGAGTTGACTGCTGTTCTGTGTTATGAGATAATAACATCGAGCAGCGGGGTTGTTTGCCAGAAGTTGTTCGATACTGGTTTTTTAAACACAATCTTGAATTGATCGAAACAAGCACCCAATCCTAGCGAGGCCGGGGGAGGCCCCCCAGGCACAAAAAACAATGATTCATCCTAAAGCTGATCCACTCAACAAACCCCTTCGCCATCTTCCATACGAGAAGCGACAACTCAGGAAGTTCCTTCTTTCCCATTTGATTTGGTTGAAGACCAACGGCAGCAAAGGGCATCAACTCAAGCTAAACAACTGGATCATTGGATACAAAAAGCTGTTTGAAGATCCAAAGAATCCAACTGCTGGGTTTGCTTATCCATGCAGCCAAGACGTTTTGTATCGCGCACTTGAAAACTTTGAGGAGATGGCGTTATCCAAAACCGGAGAAATTGTTATCAGAAAAGCAGATTTCAGAGGGTGTGAATTTTGGTTGTTTATGGCGCCTGGAAATTGCAGGTTCATTGATTGTGACTTTAGTGGCTGCAAATTTGTGAAGAGCATGGAAGGTTGCTTCTACTTCGAAAGATGCAAGTTTGATAATGCTCGGTTTGTTGGAGCTTTCCCGCGAAGATACTCTGAAAAACGCTGGTTTGTTGATTGTGATTTAAATCAAACGTCACTGTTTGGGGCTGCGTTTTCCTTCTTTCCCAATGATACAACAGGACAATACAAACTAGATGTTCCGTGGGATTTAAAGAGCATCCCGCCAAAACCAGTTGATCTTGCGGTTGGAAAACTGTTGAAGGTTGCCCATAAACCTTCAGAGAAATATAACCCTCAGAGTTCGGCAATCCTTTCCTGCCTCCCAGAAGAACAAATTCCGTTTGGTGTTGTGGTTGAGAAAAACAAGAAGACGTTTACACTACTATTCCCAGAAACAGGTAAAACTCAAAAGTTCTCCAACTCCAGAATCCTCACCATGCTCAAGGAGCCGCCTCCGCTATGCCAACCAAACAACAAATCGAAAACTTTCTGAGTGAAAACATTGTTTGTGTTCTCGTTACACAAACCGTGATTTGGTTGTTTGTGAAGGTTGTCTTCCTGTTGGTCGTTTATCCAATAATTCACTCAACGAAGTTCATTTTCGAGAATTGGTACAAGTGGTTTCCAAGGAAATACGATCCAAGGAAAGACATCAAGGAGGGTGTTGATTTTCGCAACACACCACAACAAATGAGCAAAGAGTTTCTGCTGGATCGTTTGAACTTTGCAAGCTTTTCTGGGATGAACCTGACAGGGCATGTTTTTCGAAACTGTTATGCAGACTCAGCAAACTTTTCGGGTGCTGATCTAACACGAGCGAGGTTTCTCAACACCAACTTGTGTTTTGCAGACTTCAGGGATGCGAACCTAACGGGTTGCGCATTTTCCCAGTGTGATGGCATTTCCACTGCTAGATTCTCTGATCCAAAAGAGAAGGGTTTGATTTCAGGAGCACTCGCCAAAGCTGTTAGGATCGAAGCCTTACTCAGTTTCATTCTAGAAACCTTTGATTTCTCCAAGATGAATTTGAATTTCGGCGTTGAAAATGGAATGATGGTGATGTTGTTTGACGTGAACACCAAAACAAAAACCTTCTCATTCGCATGCCCAGCGACAGGAGAGATTTACCGAGATTTACCACTCTGGCTTATTCATGGAACTTTTGTGGCTGTTGCTTCCGAAAACCCCAACGAAAACTGAGATAACGTCATCACGAAAACACAAACACAATTTTGGCACGATTTCCTGAAGGAGACAGAAAATCAACGCAAAAACAGAAGGGGCCATCGCCCACGTCATGACAAAGGAAAATGGTTGGAAAGGATTTGTCACGAGTCAACCAAAGTATTTTTCAGAAACAACCCAGACAAACTGGTTTTTAGGTTTGAAAATCTCGACTTGTCTGGGTTGGATTTCTGTTACACTGAACTGGAAGACGTTCTCTTTGAGAATTGCAACTTTCAGGGAGCCCAGTTCAATGATTCCTATGTTGAAAGCTCTTGGTTTGAGCAATGCAATTTCACTGATGCAGATTTTTTTGGGGCAACACTTATTGATTCGAATTTCAAAAAGTGTAGGTTTGATAATGTCTCTATTGTGCGTGCGCGGGTTGTCCGCTGTTCCTTCAAATACAGCACGCTTAAAACGGCAACTCTTTATGGGAGTTGGTTTTCGCAACTGGCCAAACATCCGGTCCAATATCCAGCAGCAAACACACATTACCAAATTGGCAGCAAACTCTACAAGTTGAAACTGGCTAGATACCCAATGGCGCACGGTGAAGAAATTCTTGGAATGGTAGCAGACAACAAAACCATTATCATTGCAACAGCAAGACATGACATTCCACCCGTTTTCCGTTTGGGTAATGAAAGCGAATTGTTTTCATTGATTGATACTTTGGAGCGATAGAGTCCAGGAAACAAATCTGAGAAACCTGGGAGAGCCATATAAGGATACGTTGCAAGGCTCGTGCCACTGTTTGGCCTTGGCTTGAGCCACTTGCAAATCCCATGCCGAATGGTGTGGGGTTGCAAATCCCATGCCAGGGATGTGATCGAAAAACCCTTTGACCCGTCTGGGGGAGTCTGGTAGGTTAGGACCATGACGAACGCCAACGACAACGGTCCCAGCAACACCAACCCCAGCACCATCATTACGGTGAACACTTCTGATATGAAGCGTGGTCCGCAGCAGCGCACGATTGACGCGCTCCTTAGCGGCAAGCATGTTCCGGGTTACGCAATCGTCAACAACGAGATTGTCCGGGTTGCTTTGACGCCTCCTGTGCGTTCCTTCACCATGTCCACGCAGATTCAGCGGCCTGCGGGCTCCGTGTCGCAGCAGCAGGTTGAGGTTGCTTCGGCCCCCACCCGCCTGTCGCTTGGTGTGGAGCGTGCTGGTGCCTTCGCAGAGATTGAGATTGATCCGCGTCTGCGTGTCAGCCTTCCTTCTGGTTGTGCTCACACCGATGCGATGTTCACTGGCGATGGTATCCGTCCCAGCACTGTCGCTATGATTTCTGGTATGTCTGGTGGCGGTAAGAGCACCTGGACTCTTCAGATGATCAACGCTTTGCTTGGACAGGGCCACGTTGTCCTTCTCAATGGTGGTGAGGAGTCGCCCGAGCAGGTTATGCTTCGTGCAGAGCAGAAGGGGTTTCGCAACCTCTCTTCCCCTGACTGCAAGGCTTTCTTTTCCAGCTTCGTTGACATTGGCGACATTCTGGCTTATGCGGATCTCCTGCGGGAGGAGCACTGCAAGTTTGATCTGATTGCCGAGCAGCGCGGTTTCTTTCTGTTCATTGACTCGATTCAGACTGTCGGCTGCACTCGTCCGGGTGCTGGTCGTCAGAAGGGCGATCAGAAGCAGCAGGAGGAGGCGGTGTACCGCCTCAACGCTTGGACGAAGCAGCATTACACCGTTGCGATGTTCGTTTCGCAGGTTGGTAAGGATGGAGAGTTTCTTGGTACGAATGGTGTGAAGCACGCCATTGACATGCACCTTCACATGCGGAAGAACACTGACAGGAAGTCGGAGAACTATGGTTGCCGTCTCCTCGATGTGGCAAAGAACCGCTGGGGCGCCGCGGGGGTAGAGTTTGAGTACGAGATCACCCGCAACGGTATCAACTTCCTCTGAAAGATGTTGATTGACTCCCTGGAGGATTAGCAATAGTCTTTCAGGGAGTCAACTCTGCTCTCTCATTCAGGCTCTCTTCCCTTTCCTAAATCATCCACAGAGTTTCGTTGGATTGCTTAGGAAAGGGAAGAGAGCCTGTTGTGTGTGGAAGGATAGAAAAAAGTCAATGAGTTCTGGGTTTGGTTTGGGTTTCAGTTTTGATCGTTGGGCTGGATTCAACTTCAGCAATTGTTTTTTGGTTGGTGCGACCTTTCAATTCCCAATGCTCGACAATTACAAGTTTTGCGGTGCTGATTTGCGTTATGCGAATTTCGGAGCTTTGGAAATTGATGGCTCCGATTTCAGCCGTGCTGATTTGCGGGGTGCAAACTTGGGACATGTTCGGTATTGGGAGTATGCGTGTTTTTTTCGTGCTGTTTACGACAAGGAAACGTGGTTGCCTGATGAAAGAATGAAAAGGTGGATGATTCCGAAGAATGGTTGTCCTCGACTTCAGAAGCGTGCAAGGGTCGTGCCAAGGCTTCCACGAAAAATCCCTTGAACGGCTGGGGGTTGTCTGATAGAGTCAGACCATCCCAAGAGCAGACGGAGAGACATCATGACTTCCAACACCAAGACGGTTCAAGAGCCTTGCAAGTTTTGTGGGTGCAACGACGAGAAGAAGGTTGGGCCGATCAACCAGACCATGTTCACCCTTCGTGGTCGTGATGGCACTTCCAAGTGTGGGCGTATTGCGGTTCCTGGCACTTGGATTTGTTCGGTTTGTGATCTGTATTTCGAGATGGCTCTCTGAGAGTAAAAGGAACAAACAACATGAACGACAACAAGCAGGAAATGCAGGACATTGCCAACGTGGCTGGTTTGGGCCAGATTCATTGGGAGCATCGCACGGCTCTCAACACCGGGAAGGTGTTTGAGGTTGGTTACGTTGGAAATCGTGAACTCTTTTGCAAGAAGCAGAGTGCTCGGGGTTCCCAGTTCTATCTCTGCAATGAGTTTGCAAGCCTGATCCAATAGTTTCCAAAACACTGAAAGAAAAGAGAGAAAATCAAAAATGAGCAAGATGGATGAGTTTGTGGGCGAGGTTCCTGTTTCGATCACTGGTTGCGAGTCTGGGAGTGAAGATGTTTGTTTCACTATGAAGTCAGGAAAGGTGATTCGAATGATTCACCACGGTGAATGTTGCGAATCTGTGAGTGTTGAGGAAGTGATTGGGTGTGATCCTCAAGACCTGATTGGGCACGAAATCCTTTCTGCGTCCGAGGATTCCAACGGAAAGACTTCCGAATTTGGAGACGAGGAGCAGTGGACGTTTTACACTCTTCGTTCTCATGGTGGAACCATGACCATTCGTTGGTATGGAAGCAGCAATGGTTATTACTCCACCTCTGTCAGCATTGAAGTGATGAACCCCGCCGCCAACTAACCCACCATATCATTCCTGCCACGAGAAGGCCCCTTCCGGGGCCTTCATCATTTCCAGCGTCTCCCAGGTCGTCAGGTTTATTTCCTGGCACTAGAAAGCATCCTCGAACCGTTTTTGACACGAGCAAACGAGGGCCGCTATCCCTGCAAGCCCCATGCCGAAGCTGGCACGAGGAAAGGTTTTGACCGGCTGGAAAATGTGTGGTAGGGTAAGAGCATCAGAAAGAAGGCGACATGAACCAAAACGAGTTGGAAGTAAGGATTGCCCGGCACTTGATCTGGCTTGGAGAAGTAAGGACTATTGACGAACTCCAGAATAGTGTTGGCCGTCCTTTTTCTTCACACTTGGAAAACCTGGAGGGATTGGATTTCCGAAATACTTGTTTGGTTCAGGCCAACATTATCAAAACGAACTTGATGAAAGCTCGTTTTGAGGGGGCTGACCTCACAGGTGCGTATTTGTACGGGTCGAAACTGTGGGGCGCAACCTACAATCACAAAACCAAGTTCCCAGAAGGGTTCAATCCGAAGCGGCGGGGAATGATTTTGGTTCCTTCTTCTTGTGAAGTAGAATAACCAAAAGAAATGCGGCATTACCTCCTTGGTGTTCTTCTCAGTTTGTTTGGGTTGTTTGTTTCGTTTGTTTCTCGGGTTTACCTTGGGACTCACACCTTCCGAGACAACCTCTACAAACCGCTTGTGTTTTCCTGGAAGTGTGGCAAAGTCATCTTCCTGGCAGGTTTCATTCACACCCTCATTCTGTTCCTTCTGAAAGGTGGATAAATCATGCTCGATTTCCTCAACAGTGGCATTGGTCTTGTTTTCTGTCTCGCTCTCATCGGCCTTTCTGTCATTCTCAAGTTGATTGGCGGTGTGGCCTCTGCGGCTTATTTGCAAGATTCCAAGTTTGGTGGCGATCCAAACCATTTTGTTGGAATTTTTGGTGTTGGCTCGTTCATCCTCGGTTGGCTGGGAGCGATTGCGGGTTCGCTCGGCTCTCTCATCTCCGTTGTCCTTCTCATTCTGACTTACGTCAAGCATCACTGAAATCAGCAACCCAAACACAAATCACCAGAAAGGTTTCACACTTCCATGCTCAGTTTTCTCATTGACAATTACGAGTTGTTTGCAATTCCTTTGGCTCTTGGTTTCTTCTGGATTTCTGAGTGGTTTTATGATGAGTGGGATGAAATCATTCGCTCGTTGTCAAGCTATCCAAGGTTTCCTGTTTCATTGCTGGTTTTTGTTGGGAGTGTTGCTGCGTACTGGTGTGCGTATGGCATCCTCAACGCTGGAGACAGCACTGTCGCAAACGCCTTCATTTTCGGATTTCTTGGGTTTGCATTTCACAAGCGAGCGATTCTTCAACACCAACGACTAACACTGGCACCCGTTTGCTGACACGAGAAGGCCCCTTCCGGGGCCTTCGGTGTTTTCAATGACTCCCAGGCTGTCCGGCACACTCCCTTGCCAGGAAAAGGCTCCTGGAGCGATTCTTAAAACCCTCAAGCCGAGGTTGCTCCTCTTTCAAGGATCGTGCCAACGCCTGAGAGAGAAAACCTGTTGACTCTGATGGAGGAGTCTGGTAGGTTAGGACAATCAACGAGACGGAAAGGGGTTGGAAACAACAATGAGCAGCATGATGGATCAAAAGACTTTTGAGAAGGTTTTGCTTCGGCACCGCAACCATTTGCAAGGCATCAAAGGCCCGCGACACTGCGAGTTGGCAGACCTCCAGTTTCTTCGACTGGAGGGATTGAACATGGACGGAGCGAATCTTCAGCAAGCACTTTTCATGGGCGCTTCGTTTTTTGGAGTGAGCATGGAGCGTGCCGATTTGCGCGATGCTGATTTTGATGGTTGCAATCTTGGGGATACGAACCTTCAATATGCGCTATTGCAAGGAGCCGATTTCACTGGTGCTGGTCTCCGCAAAGCAAACTTGAAGTTTGCGTTTTATGATGCCAGGACCGTGTTTCCTATTGGTTTTGATCCTGTTGCGGCTGGAATGATTCTCGTCAACCCATAAATCAACCAAGGAGATTCAACGTGGAGAAGTTTTTCGATAGTGAATCGTGGCAGAAGTTTCTTTCCGGCAAGCAGGACACTCACATTTGGGGTGAAGATTTCTCTGGATGTGTGTTCGAGGATTGCGTTTTCGATTCAACTGTGAGATTTGAACAGTGCAAGTTTCGCAATGCTCGATTCAAGGGTGTCATGTTCGATGGAAACACGATCAAAAGCTGCACTTTTGTGGGTGCGATTTTCACTGATTCGTGTATGATGAAGAACGTGGATGCGGAAAACGTGTATTTTTCCTCTGTCAATCTCAACAACACAAAGTTTGTCGGGGGAAAGTATTATCGGTGCGACTTCTTCTCTGCAAACAGTAAAGAGGCTGTGTTTTCTGGGAGTGAGCACTTTGGGGAGTGTGAGCTTCACGAAGGATTTGGCACAGCCTCAAGTTCGATGAAATTCAGGGGTTTTCAGCCCGGTCAGGTTTTTATTAGAAGTGAAAGTGGCAACAATTTCGCAAACAAGATTCCAATTCAGCGTCAGTTTCTTCGGAACAAAGGGCTTGACGCGGACTTTCTTTCCAAGACTCCTGGTGTTTTGAGGTTTGTTGAAGACTGTCCTAGCTTCACCTTCATTGCCTCCTTGACTGATGGAAAAGATTTCTTGCTGAGTGATTCTGGGAAGGAGTATTACATTCCTTTCTCGGCAGACCACAAAGCGTTGAAAGAATTTCTGGAATACTACAACCCCGTTATCACCCACGAATGACCTGCAAAGGCCGTGCCAACCTCCCCCTCAAACAACTCCTTGAACCCATCGCCCCGATCTGATACTCTCAGATCATCCCAAGAGCAGAAGGAGACACCATGAACAAGTTTCTCAAGACGATTCGGTTTTTTGATGCCCTCAACGGTGATCTCATCAAGACTCGTTGGGATCGTGCCAACGTGGTTGTGCTTCCTCCTCCGAATGCAACTCATGTGGAGTCAAAGACTCGTTTCATGGATTGTACTTGTTATATTCCCACGACGCTGGGAATGGTGACGGCTGCGGATTTCCCTGGTCGGCAGGTCATTGCTGGCATTCGTATGCCCGATGGCAAGGTGCAGGGTTTCCATTTGGTGGGAGAGTCCCAGGGCTTTGTGCAAGACTTTCCTTTCCTCTATCGGGAGGACCGCTGGAGCGTCAAGTTTTCTCATGTCGGGGAAACGAGTCATATTTCCGGCCAGTGCAACCACTGTTTTGATTCCAAGATTCTCGCTTTCTGAAAACAATCCGCTCCATCAACACCAGAAACACAAACGACTTCCCATTCCCAGAAAGAAACAATGTAATGACACCCACTGAAAACAAGGTTTTCAAGAATGTCGATTGGCAGAAAATGCTTGCTGGAGATGAGCGGTATTTTGCTGAATACGGGAAGCGGTTTGTGACCGGCAACAGCCGCAACATTCTTGGCTTCCCAATCCAGCCTCGCAACCAGGACTTTTCTGGTCATTTGTTTGAGGATTGCATTCTTGATTGGGCAACCTTCCGCGAGTGCAACTTTTCCAATGCCGCTTTCAACCGTGTTTCTTTCGTAGGAGCACGACTGTTCAATTGTGATTTTTCATGTGCGAGTTTTACAAACTGCATCATGGATAGAACGGGTTTTCAGTCTTGTTCCCTTGTAGGAACGAAAATGATTGAGGTCACTGCATCGGATTCTGTTGATTTTGTGGATTGTGTTCGCCCAAAGGGTTGTTGGGCTCGTTTGTTTGGGATTTGTTCTCAAATGGAGAAGCGGGGTTTCAGCCCAGGACAACTTTTCCAACGAAACCAGAACGGAAACACCCTCGCTGCGGCCACGAAAGGAGTTGTGCTTCACCCTTCGCTACAAAACTTTTATCGGCTCATGAGAGCTTCCTCTTCTACTTTTTTTGTTGCAACTTTGGAAGACTCGGAGGTTGATTTCTTTCTGAGCGAATCAGGTGAACCATTTTACATTCCCTTTTCCAAAGAAACAAAAGACGCAGATGCGTTTCTGAGATTTTACGACTTGGTTTCAGAATGATGACTAGCTTGCAACCTTCGTACCAACTGGGATCGAAGGAAACCAGTTGGCCTGAGCAGCCTGACCTGATAAAGTCAGATTATCACCAAGGCGGAACAGAAAGAAAGAAAACCATGAACCAGACCGAACTCAGCAAAATCCTCAATCTTCACAAGCTCTGGCTCAACGACGACCCGAAGGGTCGTTGTGCTAGCCTTCCAGATGCAAACCTTTCGTATGCAAACCTTTGGAATGCAATCCTTTCGGATGCAAACCTTTCGAATGCAGACCTTGAGGGTGCAGACCTTCGAGGTGCAGACCTCCAAGACGCAGACCTTCGGAATGCAGACCTTCGGAATGCAGACCTTCGAGGTGCAGACCTTTCGGATGCAATCCTTTCGGGTGCAATCCTTTCGGGTGCAATCCTTTCGGGTGCAACTTTCAACAAGGAAACTGTGTTTCCTGATGGTTTTGATCCAGTTTCTTGTGGAATGAAGTTGGTTGAGGAGAAGGTGCCGCAAGCACCTTCTCCCACCAAGCAGGAGGAAGCGGTTGCAGTCGGAACGGCTGTTCCCAAGACTCTTAGTGAAGAGCTTTCTGTTTTGTTTGCGAAACACGGGCTCGAACTGGTTTTTTTCAACTTCTCTGCAAAGACCAAAAGTTGACATTCTGTTGCAAGGATCGTGCCGGATGGTGTGGGTTTGCAAATCCCATGCCAGGGTTGAGTGAGAGAAACCCCTTGAAGGGATCGAGGGATTCGGGTAGAGTAAGAACATCAAGAGAGGGCAACGAAGCCCTCAGCAACAAAAGAAAGACAAAGGAAAAAACATCATGACGAACACGAATACGACTCGCACTTCTCTGTTTCACACCGCCCGCTGCGCTCGCCACGTTCTCCGTGGTTCGGAGTCCAAGTGGACGACTCAGGGCTGGGCCGAGCACTTGGAGCGCAAGAGCAACGCTTACGAGACGATCAACTCGTACCTCAAGCACGAGGGCGAGCTTGGTTCGGAGGTTTGCCGGGCTGCCTGCCTGATGCTCACCTTCGCTCGGACGAAGGACTTTGGCATGGCGGTTGCAGACGCCGAGGAGTTCCTGGCCGAGGGTCGCGCTCGTCAGGCTCGCAAGACGGCGGTCTGACAGATACCGGGGAGCGCATGGTATAAACGCTCAGCTTTACAGAGATCGTCTAATGGTAGGACTCCTTGCTGTATAGCAGGAAAATTTGGGTTCAAATCCCAATCTCTGTTCCAAACCACACAACATTCCAATAAAACGAGAAAACCAAAATGGGATACCGTACCAACGATGGTGAAAGTGCAGAGATGTGCGAGCTTCGGAATAGGCTTCACGAAGCGGAAAACCGACTTCGGAAATACCAAAAGCGAGAGAATCGGAGGGAGCGTGTGGTAAGCTGGTGGCGCCGAAACAAGCCGAGTGAAGCGTTTTGTTTTTGGACTTTTTTGGGCACGATCCTCGGGGCGTTCGTGGTGCTTGTCACTCTCGGTGTTGGCAGTTCAACGGACGAAATTGCACGAACGAAATCTCGGGCTGTTCAAACTGCTGTCGAGCATTTTCATTCTTCTCGTGCAACCGCGAGGTGTTTTGTCTCAAACGAGCATGGAATGTTGTGTGAGCTTCGCAATGGTCAGTCAAAGGTGATGGCCCGGTGTGATACCGAAAATTGCTGGACTTCTCTGTAAACAACAAGCCAACCCTGCAACGTTCATGCCAAGGCCGATGAAAGAAACTGGTTGATTCCTCCGGTGCCTTCTGCTAGAGTCAGATCCTCAAGAGAGGAAAGGGTAAAGACAATGTACTCCACGATCAATTTTCAGACGAAGAAGGCCCTCAAGGAAGCTGTTGCTGCTGGAAAGGAAGTTGGGGTTTATTGCCCTGGCCTTGGCACTGCTCCCACGAATGGGAAGGCATGTCTTGAGGGCCCGCACTATCCCCAACCTCACAAGTGGTATGCGGAAGTCGAGGTGAAGGACGGAAAGATTGTGAAGGTGAAGTAATGTTCTGGGGTCTAAGTGCTGGATAAGGTTGGCAGGCGGAATGCAGCGTGACTGCATCGGAGAGCACTGAGCTACCAACACCCCATCGTTGCTGACACGAGAAGGCCCCTTCCGGGGCCTTCTGCCTTTTCTGCAACCAGAGATCCTTCCCAGGATTGCAGCGCCTGCAAAAGCCTCCTGAAGCGATTTAGAAAACGGGAAATCAGGGCTGCTGCCCGGCTTGCAAGGATCATGCCAAGACCGACGAGAGAAACTGGTTGAAGGAATCAGAGAAGCCTGATAGAGTCAGAACATCGGAAGACGGCAACGACAGGGAGAAAGACACCATGACGATCAAGAGCGCCAAGGGTTCCATTCTGATTGAGGCTGCTACCATGAAGATGGTTGCGTTTGATGACGAGATTACGCTGGAGAACCTTTACAAGAAGATTGGTTGTTACTTGGTTGAGGTTGTTTATCCGGCTCGGAAGGTTTCGGGCTTTCAGAATCCGATTCTGATTTGTGATGAGGAAGCGTTGTATAACAACAACCCGATCCTCAACATGATGGCTTCCATGATCGCGGGTCAGCCCATCCACGGAAACGTGGTGATTTGTGAGTCCGAGGATTTTTGAGGTTTTAGACCTTTCCAGATTTTGGAAGGGTTGCAAGAGAGCACGACCTTTGATGCCCATTAGGCATCACACTCGTGGATCACATCATTGATGACTTTGTTTGGGTGAGCGTCTGATTCAACGGATTGACAACCCGAAGAGTGAAAGACTATCAGTGTACCAACACTGAGAGAAACTCACACGCTCTCTGTGATGGGAGAGTGTATAAACAACCAAAGAGGCAGCAGCGTGCTCTCTTGTAACCTTTTCAACTTTTGGATCAGGACTGAAGCCGATTGTGGCGTGTAGCTGCAAGCCTCATGCCAACCAGCCGGGCAAGAAACCTCTTGATGGGCTTGGGAGAGCCTGATAGGGTAAGAGCATCCCAAGAAGGAGAAGAGACAATGACCCAGCATCTCCTCAACACCCTTCACCCCGGCTTCAACCTCTGTGGTGAACGCAGCGATCCAAAGACTCTTCACGAGGAACTTTCGGAGGTTCTTGCGAAGCATGGGTTGGTTCTTGGAAAGAACTGTATTCTCTCTCTGATCTAACACCACATCACAGTAACCAAAAAAACCATGTTGAAACCTATTGAACAGAAGTATGTTTTGGTTCCTGATTGTGATGATGACCGTGCTGTTCACGTTAGGGACCAAAACGGATCACTGCAACGACTCCAACGCAACCCTCGATACATTCGAGAACAAGCGCGGATTTATTTCACTGGCAAACCAGTTTGGAATAAACAAGAAGGTTGTTTCTTGAAGGAGTTTGTTGTGGGTGATTGGCCGGGTTTTTGGTCGCCCGCATTGACTCTTGAATGGAAGGATGGACAACTTCAAGAAGTTCCTTACGAAACCAAACAACAAAACTGGCACAGGAAGTATCTCGCTGGGTTTCTGGCTCTGATGTATTTTGATCCAGAAAAGAGTGTTTATCGCATTTCTTTGGTTGGGGGCGATGACACTTCATACCAGCGTTACAATCTCAGCCAGGAAAAAGCACAGAACATCTGGAAGAGGTTGAATCACCACATCACGATCAAAAGCATTCGTCGGCTTGGGTTTCAGGCCGAGTAAGTGACACAGCCACATTCCCGCCACGAGAAGGCGCCATCCAGGCGCTTGAAATCCCCCGACAACCTCTGATCCGTCCCAGCAGCCCAAGCCTCTAAAAAGGCTCCTGGAGCGATTCCCAAAATCCATCTGAGCTTTCAAGGATCGTGCCGGAGGCGGCGAGCAGAAACCCTTTGACTCTGGGGCTGGACTCTGATAGAGTCAGATCATCCCAAGAGCAGACGGAGAGACACCATGAGCAACCTCTGGAACGAAGCAAAGATTGTTGATCTCCTCGGTCGGTCCAACCTTGCTGTTGAGCGTGCCATTGTGGCGATTTACAATCGTCAGACTGCCGATGAGCAGAGCTACCAGATCACCAAGCATCTCAACAACATCGGGTTTTCGGCGGCTGATGCTTCTTCTGGTGCCTACATGGCAAAGTGGATTCTTTCCGGCAAGCATCTGAATGGAAAGTTTCTGGAGAAAGGTCGGAAGATTGCGATGAAGTATCGGCGCCAACTCGTCGAGATCGCAAACACCCCTTCTTCCAACTGATTCAACAATAAGGCACAGAGGGGAGCGCATTCTGGAATAACGCTCGAAAGGTTAAAAGCATCATGCTGAACTTTCGCAAAGTTGATTTCAAGTGTGCGGATCTTTCCAACCATTTTTTTGTTGGTGCTGATCTCACTGCTGCCGTACTTGAGTTTTGCAACATTGATGGAGCTAACTTCACCAACGCCATTCTTCGCGCTGCAAACCTTTGCGATGTGGATATGAGCACTGCAATTTTTGATGGTGCTGATCTACGAGGTGCATACTTCGACGACTCAACCGTTGTTCCCGCCAACTTCAATCCGTATGATCGCGGAATGATTAATCTTTCCGACAGCGGACCAAGCTGGGAGGAATACAACACCGCTTCCGAGTAGAACCTCAAGGATGCCGCCTGCAAACTCCGTGCCAACGGCACGAGCAGGTAACTCGTTGACTCCAGCAGCCCGATCTGGTAAGGTCTAAGCATCCCAGGAGCAAATGACCATGACCACCAAGAAGTACGATTTCCAGTTTGTTTCACTGATCAGCCAGCGTCGGGCTCTGCTCAAGAACAACAACGGGGATTTCTTTGTCGCTTCTTTTGCTGTGGTGAACGATCTTCCCGAAGTCCTTGTGTTTCCCGCCAACAGCGTTGGAGAAAGCACGAGTTCTGATGAGGTTGCTGGTGGTCGTGGATACAACAGCCTCCATCACTTCCTCTGGGAAAACGTTTCGCGCTGATTCAACACAACACATCTCAAAAGGATTTCAACCAAATGAAGACGAATCACTTTCGGGGTTTGAAGAAGCGGCATGATCGTCGGCGTTCTTGGTGCTTGAAGATTGGACTCAAGAACGAGTCCAACGTCGAGCGACGGACCTTTGATCGAAAGGCTTTGCATCTCTGCATGGCTGGAATCGAGGTTGATTTGTTTGCTCCCAACAAGTTGGGCAATCCCTGGCATTGGGATTGATATGGAAACCACGGAAGAGTTGAAGGTTGGCGATCTGGTTCGTTGCTTTTACACCAAAGAACATGGTGTTGTCATGCGGGTTGGCCTCAAGAGAACCCATACGGAAGTTTGGGTTCTTTGGTCCCGAACGGGGAAAACCACTTGTCAAGATGATGAGAACATCGTAAAGGCTGAAACAGAAACCGCACTGGAGAATATCAAGTGAAGACAAATCATCGACGCGGATTCGTTGATCCTCGTATTGGCGCTTGCATCCAGGTTCAGGTTGCAAAAAAATTTGAGAACATTCACTTCAAGGAGGGACATCGGCGCCGTCGTCAACGAACCCGAATCCTAATCCAGTGTTCAAGCGAGCTGGAGGAGGTTTGCTTTCCTACCTTGAGGGAGGTAACTCATCCTCGATATTCGGGCTGGTGAACTATGAAATTCCACAAAGGCGATCTGGTTTCAATCGAAACTGATCGGATTGGACTTCACAATATCAAGCAGCGCGGTCAAGCTCTCAAAACAACCGGTGTTGTGATTCACTGTGTTGATCTTGCTGGGGATCGTGTGTGGGTTTTGAGAGCCGATAACGGTGAAGAAAATTTCTTTTTCCCAAACGAACTCAAAAAGATTGAAACGGAGGAAAACAATGAAGACTGAAAACATCAAGAAGGTTATTAGCGTTTCCGAGAGCACGGAGCGTCTTTATGTTGTTACTGTAGAAGTTGATGGAAAGGTTGTCCTTGATGATTGGATGGTTTATTCTGGCAACCAGGATTGGAGTTCAGGCAACATCGAAGATCGTTTTGCGTTCCTTCAGTGTCATTTCATTGGTTGCAACACGGAAGAGATTGTAAGGGTTGTTGCTGATTCGGTTGGTGATTCTTTTGTTGGTGTCGAAAAGTTGAGCTGGTTTTGCCCCCTTCTCACACCTGTGTTTGGTTTGATGGATGTTTATGTGGAGTTGAGGCAGCCCTGACGACCTTTCAAGAACCGTGCCGAACGGTGTGGGATTGCAAATCCCATGCCAGCAACACCGCAAGGAAACTCTTTGACCTGTTCAGAGCCTTCTGATAGAGTCAGATCATCAAGAAAGGGAACGGCAAAACGAATGTCAAAGATCACCAAGGTTCGTGTGGTTTCCCATGACAGCACCCGAAAGGGCGAGTTTGTTCGCCTTCTGGTGAACACCAACCCCGCTGCCTTTGCGAAGGCGTTGTCTGATGCTGGGATGGACGAGAACACTCACCATTCTCGCCTTACGCCCTGGCTTGCTGCTTACTTTGGCAAAGAGAGTGTTGATGATGCCCTCTTTCGCATTTACAGCCATTTCTGCAACGAAAATTGTGCTGTCGAGCCGGAAGTGGACGTTTCCACCCATCTTGGGCCGGTTTGGTCCATTAACAACAAGCACGAAGGACTCGTCGAACTCCAGTTTGTTGTGATTGTTTCCTAAACCCTTCATTCCCAAATCGAGGAAAAACCAAATGGTCAAACTCAGCAGCAGCATTCACGATTCCAATATCAATCAGGCAACCATTCGTTTCGACGACGGGAAGGTTGTGACCCTTTACCACAACGACAAGGGTGAACTTGTGATCGGTCTGAATGTGAATGATTCCACGATTGCTTCGTGGGATGTAACTCATCAAAAGGATTACTCCGGGGCAGTCGTCTCCTTGAAGGTGAAGGTTGTCACGACGCCGTAGTGCGAGTAACAGCAATCATCAAATCATCCAAAAAAAGGAACCAAAACCATGAACAAGAACAAACTCGACGAAATCCTCAACCTTCACAAGCTCTGGCTCAACGGCGACCCGAAAGGTCGCCGTGCAGACCTTTCGGATGCAGACCTTTCGGGTGCAGACCTTTCGGATGCAGACCTGGAGAATGCAATCCTGACGAATGCAAAGCTGTGGTATGCAGACCTGGAGAATGCAATCCTGACGAATGCAATCCTGACGAATGCAGACCTTCGGAATGCAATCCTTTCGGGTGCAATC
>JACCDT010242572.1_pt1 | contig 119155 bp, 199 predicted proteins | sample 7446291 | NCBI WGS metagenome assembly JACCDT01 (sample SAMN15323446, study PRJNA562643) | freshwater metagenome | isolation source: river surface water | place: USA:Blue River Watershed | collected 2017-08-17 | reverse complement strand
GTAAAATGGAAATTGATCCAAGATCTTTGGATGCAAAAAGAAATGTTTTGAAAAATAAAATTAGATCTGCAACTGGAATGAAAAATCCAATTATTATGACTACCTGATTAATAAATAGGATAGGATACTCTTCACATGGAGGTCATTATGTCCGCTCTAATCGCATGGGCTCTTGCTAATCAAGCACTCATTGCAACCGTATTGTTTGCAGTTTCTGAAGCACTTGGAGCAAATCCAAAAGTCAAATCAAACGGCATTCTTTCTTTGATTCTTATTCAAGCTCAAGCAGCTCTGAAAGATAAAGGTGCTAAGGATTTAACCCCAGGAAATTGAATTAATTGGAGACCAAACTTAAGGTCTCCTTTTTTTATAAATATTATCAGAAAAAGAATTATAGGTAAGAAACATGGCTCTTTGGGGCATTTCAACAAACGCTGAGACTGCTGCTAATAATTATGCTATTCCCAAGTATTTGGGTAAGTATTCTGCTGCTAATGGTCTTTTTGAAGCAACTGATAGAACTAGAAGTCCTTATAACTGTTTTGCTGATAATCGTGGATGGATTCAGAGACAGTATAAGAGCGCACAACATTCTGGTATTTCTACTCGCTATTGGGATTCCATTTTAGTTCCTGTCGCTGGATTAAACACTGCAGGTGCTGGGACAAGCACAACTGGTTTAGGACAAGCAACTCCTATCGCAGTTTTCTTTGAAGATCCAAACCTTGCCTCGCCAATTAGTATCGGTGCTGGTGGAACAACCGGAATCTCAACAAATACTACTGGATATGTTCATGTAGTTTGGAACGAAGCAGTCTATTGTAGTGCCGGTGCAACAGTTCTAATTACTCCTTCTACTGGTTCAAATATTGTTGCGACTGCTGCTTCTACAGGAGTTCCGATTCAACTCAACGTTCCTGGAATTGGGCAAACTGTAATTACATTTAACGGACAAGTAACGAATAGAGTTGCTTTTGCATTTACCGCACCTTCAACTGGAATTGGAACAGTCTTAAGAATTGCTACTGGAAATGGTGTTGTCGGAACTATTACTGATTTCTCTGGTGGAGCGGCAGTAAATAAAGTTATTAATGGACTTGTGAAGAACGTTGCTGGTGCCGGAACAACTGCTGGAGTTGGTATTGGTGTAACTACTTTAACAATCAAAGCATGACTTATGAGATTTGATGAGTTGAATGAAGATAACTATTTGTTATTTGCTATAAAATTTTATAATAATCCTCAGGCAATAACTAGGGAAGATTTTGAATCTGATCTTAAAAGAATTCGTTATGTTAAAAGACTTCTAAAAAGATACAAAAATACTGGTGAATTGAAAACTCACTTGATTCTAAATCATTTGACTCTTTTATTTAATGTTTTTGATGACGCCACAGTTCCTTTATTATTCTATAATTTAGAAAGTGATTTGTGGTCTATTATAAAAAGTTTTCTTTTATTTTTAAATAGAATCCCAGAATATCCAAAAACTCAAATTCACAAAATAGAAGAAGATAAAAACTGTTTAGAATTATTGCAATCAATCTAATGGATATTAATAGGATCATAGGTATTATTCGTAATCTTAAAGAAGAAGGTGGAATGATTGTAGGTTCTGGTGGATTTACGGGTTCGGCAGATCCTAAAGGTCCCGTATCTGGATATGATCCAATAATGGGTTTAACAAGAAGAAAAAAACCAAAAATAATAGGTAAAGGTAAATATCCTGGAGCAAGAACACGCTGGAGAAAGGGATTGTCCTAAAATGTTTAACAACGACTCAAAAGTTCAAATAGCAGTTCTTCAAGAAAGATTCAAGGCTCATGAACAAATCATTGAGAAAGTTGATACTGCAATTCAAAAATTAAGTGAAACAAATCAAAATATTTGCAAAATGCTTGCAGTTCACGATGAACGTTTGATTCAATGCACTAAAGAAGATGGTCAACTTTCAAAACAAGTAAAGGATATTGGAATTGAACTTGAAAGTCTTAATAAGTTTAGATGGTACATTGGTGGGGCACTTGCATTATCGACCATATTACTTGGGGTTATTAATGCATTTGGACCCGGAAAGTTATTGACCCCAACACCCACTTCTGCTACAATAGAGAGAACGAAGTAATATCTCCTTCATAATGGATTTTATTGACAGTAAATACATCAATCTTGTTTCATCACGCTTGCAAAAATTTAAAAGAGTCAAGGCGGACCTCTATAACTTTCGCTGCCCTATTTGTGGAGACTCTCAGAAGAATAAAAATAAGACCCGTGGTTACATCTACCCAGTAAAGAACAATACGAACTTTAAGTGCCACAACTGTGGTGCCAGTATGTCTTTCAATAATTTTCTCAAGGAATTGGATTCTGTTTTGCATAAACAGTATACGATGGAAAAGTTTAAGGAAGGTCATACTGGTAAGAACTTCGTTGTAGAAGAACCAAATTTCAATTTTCAGAAACCCGACTTTTTCAAAAAACGTGAAAATTCGAAAAACGTGAAAAAGTTGGATTTGCCTAGAGCATCAGAAGTACAAATCGCTAGAGAATATCTAGAAAAAAGGCGACTTGATCCTGAAAAGTTTTATTTTGCTCACAAATTCAAAGAGTGGACTAACACTCAAAAAGTTACATTTGACTCTATTGGTAGGGATGAGAGTCGCATTATTATACCAATGTATGATACTGAGAGCAATCTGATTGGTTTTCAGGGAAGAGCACTAGGTCCGAACCCTGTTAAATATATCACTGTGATGCTTTCTGATGATTCTCCAAAAGTTTATGGTCTCGAAAAAATTGATCCTTCAAAACTTGTTTACATTATTGAAGGACCTTTTGACTCAATGTTCGTTGATAATAGTATTGCAATGTGTGGGAGTGATTTTGTACTTGATCGGTTACGTTATCCTAATTGTGCATTTGTTTTCGACAATGAACCCAGAAACAAAGAAATCGTCAACCGAATATCAAAGACTATCGACAGAGGTGATAAAGTAGTGATCTGGCCAACATCCCTTGAGCACAAGGACATTAATGACTGTGTGCTCGCTGGACTTAATGTTATGAATGTGTTAGAATCAAATATCTACTCAGGTTTAGAAGCAAAAATTAAGTTTAACAATTGGAAGAAAGTATGAGTAACGGAACAAAAGTTGTTAAGAGAAATGGTAAAACAGAACCTCTTGATTTAAATAAACTCCACATTATGGTGGAGCAAGCATGTAAAGACCTCGCAAACGTATCTGCATCACAGGTTGAGATGCAGTCTGGTATTCAGTTTTATGACGGTATCACAACCGCAGAGATTCAGGAGATTCTGATTCGTTCTGCTTCTGATCTGATTGATTTGGATCACCCAAACTATCAGTTTGTTGCTGCCCGTCTACTGCTATTTTCCCTCCGTAAGCAAGTGTTTGGTCGCATTTATGATTGTCTTACCGTAAAGCAGCATACAGAGCGTTGTGTGGGGCAAGGAGTGTATGATTCGGAGATTCTTTCATCATACAGTGATGGAGAATTTGATAAACTTGAATCCTTTATTGATCATGATCGTGATTATTTGTTCACTTATGCAGGTCTTCGACAGATAGTTGACAAGTATCTTGTGCAAGATAGAAGTTCTGGTGAACTTCATGAAACACCCCAATTCATGTATCTTTTGATTGCCGCAACCATTTTTTCTAAATATCCAAAAGAAATCCGCTTAGATTACGTTAAGAGATATTATGACGCAATTTCAAAACACAAAATCAACATTCCTACACCAATCATGGCAGGTGTTAGAACCCCACTTCGCCAATTTGCAAGTTGCGTTCTTGTTGATGTTGATGACACCCTCCCTAGTATCGAGTCAAGTGATTCTGCAATTTTTAGGTATGTTGCTCAAAGAGCAGGAATTGGTATCAACGCAGGTCGAATCAGGGGCATCAACAGTAAAATCAGGGGCGGAGAAGTTATTCACACAGGTGTTATCCCTTTCCTCAAAAAGTTTGAAGCGACTGTCAGAAGTTGCACTCAAAATGGCATCAGAGGTGGATCAGCAACTTGCTTCTTCCCAATCTGGCACCAAGAAATCCAAGACATCCTAGTATTAAAAAATAACAAAGGAACCGAAGATAATCGTGTTCGTAAGTTAGATTATGGTATTCAAATTAGCAAACTCTTCTATGAACGCTTCATCCGCAACGAAGACATCACACTCTTCTCTCCGAACGATGTTCCTGGTTTGTATGATGCTTTTGGCACTGATGGATTTGACGAGTTATATGTACGTTATGAGCGAGATGAGTCTATTCCAAGAAAAACTATCGGTGCTCAAGAACTATTTCTTTCACTCCTAAAGGAACGTGCAGAAACTGGTCGTATTTACATTATGAATATTGACCATTGCAACTCTCATAGTTCTTATCTTGATAAGATCAATATGAGTAATCTTTGTATGGAAATCACAGAACCAACGACTCCCATTCAACATATTGACAGTGAAGATGGTGAAATTGCTACTTGTATTCTTTCAGCAATAAATGTTGGGAAACTGAAGCATTTTGATGATATGGAAGAACTCTGTGATCTTTCAGTTCGTGCTTTAGATGAAATCATTGGTTATCAAAATTACCCCGTAATGGCAGCAGAGAACTTCACTAAAAGGCGTCGTTCACTTGGAATAGGTTACATTGGTCTGGCACATTATCTCGCTAAGAACGGGGTAAAATATGATGATCCTGGTGCCTGGCAACTGGTTCATGACTTAACTGAAGCATTCCAATATTACCTAATTAAGGCAACTACACTTCTTGCCAGAGAAAAGGGTGCTTGTGAGTATTCGCATCGTACTAAGTATGGTCAAGGTATTCTACCTATTGATACCTACAAAAAAGATGTTGATGAACTGGTTCCAAATAATCTTAAATATGATTGGGAAGAACTTAGAGAACTTGTAAAACAATATGGAGTACGGAACTCAACATTGTCCGCACAAATGCCTTCGGAGAGCAGTTCCGTTGTGTCAAACGCAACCAATGGAATCGAACCACCTAGAGGATACTTGTCCATTAAGAAATCGAAGAAAGGACCTCTTAAGCAAATTGTTCCACAGTTTCACACACTTAAGAACAATTATACGCTTCTTTGGGATATGCCTAGCAATCGTGGGTATATCAATATTGTTGCTGTTATGCAAAAGTTCTTCGATCAAGCGATTTCTGGAAACTGGTCCTATAATCCGGAGCATTATGAAAATAATGAAGTTCCTGTTAGTGTGATGGCACAAGATATGCTTACTTGTTTTAAACTTGGGCATAAAACTGCATATTACCAAAATACGAATGATATGAAGAATGATGAGGAAGAACCAAAACAGGATTTGCAATCATTGATTGATGATATTATGAGTTCAGATGAGGAAGATTGTGAAAGTTGCAAAATTTGATCCGATTAAATATTACAGAGTAAAAACGTTCATTAGATTTAGGAAAAATTATGACTTTTAGTTTTAAAAAATCTTTGGGAGAAACACCAATGGTCGAATCAATGACCGTTTTTAATTCAAATGAAGTGGACACCAAAAAACAACCAATGTTCTTTGGTGCTCCATTGGGAATACAAAGGTATGATTCTTATAAGTATCCAATTTTTGATAAACTGACAACACAGCAACTGGGATATTTTTGGAGACCAGAAGAAGTTTCTCTTCAGAAAGATCGTGGGGATTATCAATCTCTTCGTCCCGAACAGAAACATATTTTTACTAGCAATCTCAAATATCAAGTGATGCTGGATTCAGTTCAGGGACGTGGACCTGGTATGGCATTTGCTCCATACTGTTCCCTTCCTGAACTAGAAGCATGTATGAAAGTATGGGAGTTTATGGAGATGATTCACTCCCGTTCATACACTTATATCATCAAGAATGTTTATTCGGATCCATCTGAAGTTTTTGATACGATTCTGAAAGAAGATCGCATTATGGAACGTGCTGTGAGTGTGACTCAAGCATATAATGATTTTATCAATAGTGCTCATCAGTATGATAATTCGAGTGAGTGGATTCATGCTTTAGAACAAGTACCCTACGCACAGGAAGCAAGGTATGAACTCAAACGCAAGTTATTCAGAGCAGTTGCAAACGTTAATATTCTTGAAGGTATTCGCTTTTATGTCAGTTTCGCTTGCAGTTTTGCATTTGGCGAACTCAAACTTATGGAAGGAAGTGCAAAGATCATCTCACTGATTGCTCGTGATGAGAACCAGCATCTGGTTATCACTCAAAACATTTTGAACAAGTGGAAGGAAGGTGATGACCCTGAGATGGCACAAATTGCCAAAGAAGAAGAGCAATGGTTTTATAGAACATTTGAGAATGCTGTCAACCAAGAAAAACTTTGGGCAGAATATCTGTTCAAAGATGGTTCAATGATTGGACTCAATGACAAACTGTTGCAGCAGTATGTTGAATGGATTGCAAACCGTAGAATGAAAGCAATTGGGTTAAAACCACTTTATGACATTCCTGCAAAGAATAATCCACTTCCTTGGACCGATCATTGGATCAGTTCTAAAGGACTTCAAACAGCCAATCAAGAAACAGAAAATGAATCTTACATTGTCGGTGGAATTAAACACGATGTTACCGCCAATACTTTCTCAGGATTCCAGTTGTGATGAATGGTGCGAACAGGAAATCCTGAATGCATACCAGGAAGCAGCAGAGTGTGATGAATACTTATTTGGTGATTATGATTATCAAAAAGAATGGTTAGTTAGAACTAAATGATGTATAAGAGGGTGCAAACTCTCTTTTTTTTATAAATAAAACTATAAAGAACTAAAAGAAAAAAAAACATGTCTAAACTTACAGGAAGTGAAGTTTCTGGATTGATGGAAGCATATAATCGGGTATATGCTCCAGTAGAAGTTACTGAAGAAGAATTTATTGAGCAAGTAGAGGAATGGGTAAATTCACTCGTAGAAGAAGGTTATGATTTGAGTGAATATACTTGGGACGATATGTATTTAATTGCAGAAGACGAGTTTGGTAGAGCAGGTCTTGCTGGTGGTCGCACGACTGGAAGAACTTTACGCGATGTTGGTGGGGCATATGCTCAAGGTTTTACTGGTACAAGAACTACTTCAGCAAATCCAGTTGCTCAAGTGGCGAATGCATATAGTCGTAACCTTACTGCCATTCCCAGAACTGGTATTAGATTTGCTCAAGGACTTGGGCAAGGATTGCTTGGTGGTGGAGGATCTCCCAAAGGATCTCCCAAAACGGGTGGAACATCAACAAAACCAAGTCCAAAACCAATTCCAAATGTATCAAATATACCACCAAAAGAAGGGACTGGTAAAGGTGGTCCATCCGATATTAACAGAAAAACAGGTGGACCTGGTGGAACTGCTTCCGGCGGTACTACAACAAGACCACAAACACAACCAGGCAGAACATCTACATCACCAACACCTAGACCTACTGGAGCACCTCCAACGGTAAAAGTAGCACCAGCAACTCCAGCAGCAGCACCAACTGGTTTTCAACTTGCTAGTCGAGGTGTAGACGTAAGTAGAGTAGCAGCACCAACAGCACCAACTGCGGTATCAAGTGGACCATCTGCTGCGGCACTGGAAAGAGCAAAAAATCTGAAGGCAGGTGGACCCAGACCTACAGGAAGGGATGAAATGATTCAAGCAAATATCAAGAGAGCTACTTCAATTAATAGTTCATTTGATATGTTCGATTTGGTGATCGGTCATCTTCTTGATGAAGGTTATGCTAATACTGAGGAAGCAGCTCTTGCTATTATGGCAAATATGAGTGAGGATTGGAAAGAAAGTATTCTTGATGAAGCGATGAGTTCGTATGATAGAAATCGTCAAAGAGCTGCACAGAGAGCAGCAGCAAGAAACGAAGCTAGAAAGGCAGGAAAAACTGGAAATGTTCCTGGTGTAGGTTATGTCTCTCCAAGACCTGAAAGAGAAACTTATAGGGATTCTGCTGGTACTGAAAGACATCATACTGGTGGTAAAATGCCTAAAAAAGATTGAGTTCACTTTCTAAAATGTTCAACAGAGGGTCTCACCACCCTCTTTTTTTATAAATAAGTTTATAGAAAATTAAACGAAAAAGATGTCCAATTTTAATTCAAATGGTATAACTCAGTTGATGGAGGCATATAGTGCAGTATATGATCTAGATCTTAGAGAAGAATTAGAGGAAGAAAAGGAAGTACAAGAACTAGCATTTCAAATTATTGAAAATGCTGCATACGTTTTGTTTTCTCAGGGATATGGTGTTGAAGATTTAGTTGATTATTTTTCTGAGGCGAGTGAAGAAGTAATCACTGAAGATTTTGTTGGTTTTACTGAGGGAAAGGCATATCTATCGGAAAGTTTGATTGTTCCTCAACAACATATTGAGGAACAATTCAGACAACTAAATGAGATTTCTGGTTTAGTTAGAGGTGCTATAAATCTTGGATCCAAAATATTTGGCGCTGGTGCTGGTGCTACTAAGGCATCTAAGATAACATCAGATATAACTAGAGCAACTAACACTGGTGCAAAAGTAACAACTTCTGGTGTGAACCCAGCAAGAGAAGCAATTTCAAAAGCAATAAAACTACCAGCAAGAGTAACAACCTCGGGTGGAAGGGTTACGGGAAATTTATTCCAAAGGGCAGTAGGAACGGCTAAAGGTGCCTTAAGAAGTGCTGCTCCAGCACTCAAAGGTTTTGGTGCAGCTGGTAAAGTTGCAGGAAAGGCTCTTCCGGGTGTGGGTGCCGCACTATATGGAATTGATGCCGCAGACAGATTTAAAAAAGGTGATTGGGGTGGTGGATTACTGAGCACTGCTGGTGCGGTAACATCATTAGTTCCCGGTGCTGGACTTGTTGCTGGATTAGCACCTTTAGGTATTCAAATGGCGACTGATGCTGCAGGTCTTACTGGTGATAAAAGTTTAAAAAAGGGTGCTCCTCCAACACCTAAACCTCCAAAAACTCCTGGTGCTCCTCCAACACCTAAACCTCCAAAAACTCCTGGTGCTCCTCCAACACCTAAACCTCCAAAAACTCCTGGTGCTCCTCCAACAGGAAAAACTGCCCCAACCCCTCCAGGAACTCCTACAGACAAGGGTAAGTTTCCAACTGCTACAACTAGGGGTGGAACTCAATATCAGGTTAGAACCCCAACTCGGGCAGAGATGGAAGCATCTAGACAGGCAGGTGGTGGTGAAAAGGGGGTTAAAGCCGCTGTAGAGTTATCAAAGATGCAATCATCCGTAGATAAAGATATGCAAAGAGCAAATTCACCCGAAGAATTGAATAAATTAGCACCTCCTGGAACTGCTCTTGCTGCCGAACAGGAAAGAAGAAGAAAAGCAAGAGAACAAAGTCAAGCAGTCAATTCTTCATACGAATATGATGCTTATGATCTTGTTCTTGAATATTTGTTCCAGACTGGTCAGGTAGAAACTGTATCCGAAGCACAGTATATTATGATGGAAATGGATTCTGAAACTATCGGTAGTATTGTTGAAGAAATGATTATGTGATTTCGTGATCATATATCCTTAAAGCACCCTCTGGGTGCTTTTTTATTATCAATCTCTGGTAATACTTCTTTTTACTAGTATAGTCCCTTCTACAACTCTAGTAACCGTTCCTTGAGTATCAGTAAGAAGAAGATCGTAAAAATATTTTCCAGGATTCAAATTAATAGTTTGTGATGCGATCAATGAAATTTTTACGGATCCTAACGTAGGATTTGGAAAAGATACTGTGAAATTTGCAGATGTATTTGTGGATTTTTCATATCTCTTAAGTTTCGCAATACCCGAATATCCACTTATATTTTTGGCACTATTTGAATCAGAATCTTCAAGATTAAAAGTCTGCTCAAAATCAGTTCCAGTATAAATTGTCGAATTACTTACGTATACTGACATTCTTTTTGTTTGTAATAAAAATATTTATCTTAAGTTGTCGAAATTCCACCTCTTGCAAGAATCATACCCTCAAGAACAATAGTTTTTTTTCCACCAGAGTCTGTTAGTCTAACATCATAAACATATCTACCATAGTCCAAACTTGCCGTCACGGTAGATCCCAGTGATAATTTTATTTCCCCATTAATTCGATCAACAAAACTAACACCAAATCCAACATAAGAGGAACTTGATGGTGATTTTCTAATATGAGATGCGCCGCTATATGAAGTTAGATCTAATGGATTTCCATTGGATCCATCTAATAAGAAATTTTGAGAAAAGGATGCCCCACAACTAATAACAAGATTACTTACATATGCTGACATTATACAATATTTGATTAAATCTATCAAGAGTATTTATCCTCTTGACAAGAATCTATTTTATTGCTAGACTAGGTTTGTCGCTTTTCAAGATGAGACTTTAGCTAATACTTAGAAGACTTAAGAACAACGCCATAAATTCTTTCAGACTCACTCATATAAAAAGTACCACCAATATTAGTATTGTAATATTCTTCACTTAGCAGTACATTACGATTGAATTGTTCATAAGTTTCATAATAACTCATAGATTTTTTATGAGGGCATAAGTAGAGTATTTCTCTAAGAAATTTATCTTTACCTATAATCTTAACATCATCATTTAATTCATCACAAGAACCAAAATAATTTCTCCAATCTGATTCTTCTGTTTTTCTTCTTCCAGTCTTTTTATTTTTCTGTCTGGTCCAGAAATGTTTTTTACCAATATATTTTTTATTATTGGTTAAGTTTGTAATTATGTAAACAAACCCTTCCATACCTTTTGGAGTCTCATCAAAGTCTTCACCATCATATTGCCACTTCATAAGAATTTTATTTTTATTTAGTGTTAATTTGACAATTAATCGTGCTGGACTGTATTTGAACTACATGATTCTCTAAATACTATGGTTACTCTTGATATCACATTAGAGTTTATAGGAGAAGAGAATGACACTAGATCTTCATAACTTTTTTAAATTTTATGATGATGGTAATGCAAATCACGTAGCAGCAGTTCAGTGGTTAGAAGATAATTTACCTGCAGAGTTTTTGGATGATTCTGAAACTGATTGGATCGGTATTTACAGAACTAAACCACCAACACCAGCAGTTCTGAATGTCCCTTATTTTAATCAAGTAGACAATTATAGAGATGCACATAGAACTTGTAACAGTTCGTCATGTGCTATGTGCCTTGCATTCCTCAAGCCAGGAAGCATTAAAGGTGATGATGAATATGTCAAGAAAGTATTTGAGATTGGTGATACAACTGACCATGCAGTACAGACAAAAGTTCTGGCAGCTTATGGAGTTAAGTCACACTTTAGTTACAATCTTTCTTTTGCTGATATTGATAAGAGTCTTGATGCTGGAAAACCTGTTGTTATTGGTATCCTGCATAGGGGTTCTTTATCTGCACCTACTGGTGGGCACATGGTTGTAGTCATCGGTAAAACACCCGATGAGAAAGGATATTTCGTCAATGATCCTTATGGTTCATGTAATGATAACTATACAGGTCCAGTAACGAATGGTAAGAAAACCATTTATACAAAGGCAATGCTTAAGCATCGTTGGTGTCCTGGTGGCAACGACGGATGGGGAAGAATTTTCGACTGATAGGAGAACACTCAATGGCTAGAATAGATTTACACAACTTCTTTAAGTTTTACGACGAAAGAAATCCAAATCACATTAAAGCAGTTCAATGGTTAGAAGATAATCTACCCGTTAAGTTTCTTGAGGATAATGTAGACTGGGCAGAAATTTATAGAGGAAAAAAGTCAAGTGCTGCGGCAAATGTGACTGCAGCACCTGTGAATGTGACTAGTGGTGATGATGTCCCACAAATGGGCATCAAATTGATTAAAGAATTTGAGGGATGTCATCTGAAGGCATATCCAGATCCTCTGACTGGAAATCTTCCAATCACGATTGGTTGGGGTTCCACCCGTAAGAAAGATGGTTCTGCATTTAAGATGGGAGATACTCTCACTCAGGCAGAAGCAGATGAACTTTTGATTGAGCAATGTAAGAAAGATTTTCTTCCATCACTTCGTAAAATCCCTCATTGGGGTGAAATGTCTGATGGAAAAAGAGGTGCTCTTCTTAGTTTTGCTTATAATCTTGGTGCTGGTTTTTATGGGGGTGATAATTTTAATACAATCACCAAACGTCTGAAGAATAAAGAATGGGACTTAGTTCCAGATGCTTTGTACCTCTACAGAAATCCTGGTTCAAATGTAGAAGCAGGTCTTGCCCGTAGAAGAAAAGCAGAAGGTGAATCTTGGAAAAAAGGTTAACTTCACACTAGAAAAATGGAAAACGAAAAAAAAGGTAAATGTATGAGTACTGTTATTCGTGTTTCGATTTTGAGTTGGTCTGCTGCTCTGCTTACTGCTAGTTATGCGGGTCTTCTTCCTAAGATGGATCCTACATTCATTGCTACAGTATTTACGGCATCTGCTGCGACATTTGGTATTAATACAATGAAGAAAGGTGGTGATGATGATGAGAAAAAAACAGAACCACGCAGAGAGGAAGTTGTAGAAGCACCTCCAGAACCACCTATTTCAGTAGAATCACCTGTTTCAGCAAATGTTGAAACAGCATCTTTGGATGAAAGAGTTGAGGCACTGGAGGAAGGTCAAGTACAACCACGCACAGGAGCATGATGTCTAAATCTGCAAACAAAGGTAAAAAAGGATCTGCTGGAGGAAAGTCTCCAAAACAAAATCAAGGTAATGCTACTGCTAAAAAGGCAAAGAATGGCGGCAAGAAAAAATGAGGTATTATGCCCAGAGAATGGAACACTCCTATACGGGAGCCGTGGAATCCTGTAATTAAACACTGCTTAAATGCTGTTGATGAACATATTCGACAGCATCTTAAGACTGGTGATGAGTGGCATCTCTCTCAAGCAGAAATCTTAAGAAAATATGTGAAAGATTTGAAGATTTGGATTCATAAACAGGAGGGAAGAGAATGAGTGAATTGCCTTGGGGTGTGATAACAATTCTGGGTATTGGGTTAGCATTTACTGCATATGTAATTTACTACATATTAAGATTAGCATTTGAGGAAATGAAAGATGAAGAACAACATAGCAATCATTCTATCGACGACAAGCCTTCTCATTAGTGGAGCACTTTGTTATGGTGCTTATGTAACTTATCAGAAAGCACAAAAGATTCTTGATAATCCAGAAGAGTTTGTTGGTTCTGTTGTAGAAAAACAAGTCAACAAAATATTTGAGAAACTACCTATTCCGAAATTATTTTGAGTTAAACTCTTTATACTGTCTCTGTTTATCTTTTTTCTGCTCTTTTTTGAGTAACTTATTAACCTTCTTCAGAGACTTGGATTTCTCAAAAGCAAAGTATATTTGAAGTTCATATGGGGTGAGATCTCTTTTTAAGAGTTTCTTGCCCCTTACAAGTATCTGCTGAACGATAGGTTTCATTTTACCTACCATCCATTCCACCAGAGATTTCCCAACAAGAGCCGCAGCAACAGAAGCAGTAGCAGTGGTGCCAGCAAGAATAACCTGCTCTTTAGGAGGAATTGGAATTTGTCCGATGATTGGTACTTCAATTATAGGAACTCCTAGGTTAGTTTTGGGGACATCATCGGAAATAACCCGATTATCCTGGGGGGTTTGAACAACTGGAGGCAGTTGGGGGGTGGGGGTCTTGCTATCAGGTAACCCTCTAGACTTCTCTTCCTGCTCTTGCTGCTGTTGTTTTTTCTCAGCTGCTACCGCAGCATCAAACTCTTCCTGTGTAGGAACATTTATAATAGGATATTTAATAGAAGGATCAGGTGCTGTGAATACAGGTAGTGCTATGCCACGACTAACTGGTTGTGGTGCTGAATAGATCACAGGAGGATCTATCGTTGGTATAATACTTGGACCTCCTATACCAACCTTGGGTATGCTATTAGAACCGATGGTTGGTATCTCACTCATCTTGCCGCTGCCTCTTTGACGGATGGATACCTTACAACAACATCAGCACAGACCTTATGATAGGGACTATCGGGATGGAAACTAATTCCATTCTTCATCGCCTCGCCGCACTTCAATAGTCTGACTAATTCAAAGTCAAGTCTTGCCTTGTCTGCTTCAGCTTGTTGTCTAGATATTTCAACCTTTGCTCTTGCTTTACAGATCTCTTGTAGTGATCCATCTAGAGGAAAGTTGAAACCTAAACTCACCCCAAAGTTACCACTTTGAGTTTGAAATGATTCTGGATCTTGACTGCTGTTGAAGTTCCCTAAAGCAAAGGGAGCAACACTCATCGTTGGTCCCTGACAACTGACACCAGCACCATAAGTATTCATCGCATATGGACCTTGTAATACTTGGACTGCTTGATTGGTAACGTTACCAGTAGCGGAAGCACTAGGACCAGCAATATTAGTGTTACTAGGAGCTTGTTGAGCGTGGGATAATGTTCCATAAAACAGAACTCCTATTGCGTATAAATAGATTGAAAGATGTTTCATATTCTACACACTAATGAAATTAGTAGATCACTCTGGTAAAGTTTTTGGGGAACTTTTGGTCCTGTCAAAAAATATTGAACTTACTAAACAAAATAAACGGGCTCATTATTTTTGCAAATGTCTTCGTTGTGGTAATGAGAGGATAATGCCAGGTGATAATTTGAGGAAACAAAAAACTTGTGGATGTGGTCAAGGAAACGAAAGAGTAAGTTTAGAAACTTATTTGATAGGATGTGCCAGAGGTAGAGCAAAACAAAGAAATATTGAATTTACTATTACTGAAAAAGATGTTGAGTGGAATACTCATTGTCCTTTATTAGGAATAGAATTGTATTATAGAGATAGGTTCAATCCAAAAAGAGAGGGATCATATAGGGAGAATAGTGCTTCACTTGATAGAATTGATAGTTCAAAAGGATATGTTCCTGGCAATGTTTGGGTAATTTCTACAAAAGCTAATAGATTGAAAAACAATGCTACTTTAGAAGATATGAAACTTTTAGTAGAAAATTGGCAGAAACTTATTGGGTGAATACACTAATACTATTAGTTGTAGACTTTTGTTCGGTGGTGCGATCTATCCATGTTTCTTTTGCCACTCCAGGGCCAAGGTATGTTTCTGAAAATTGAAATGGAGCACCTTGAGTCATAATACTGTAACTTGTACCTGGTAATGGAGTACCAGGAATGTTAATATTTGTTCCAGTCACAGTGTATGATGTACCAGTAGTATATTCAACTTGACGTATTGTCTCTACTATTCTTGTAGATGTTTCTGTTGTTGCCGTAATAGTTCCTCTTGTAAAATTTGGAACTACCGACTCACCATAAACGGGAGTACAAATGACTCCCGTTGCCAAAAGCAAAACGGGAGTTATAAGTTTCATTTGAATACACTTAACTCAATAGATCTTTGTCCTGTTGCTGTTGTACCAGATCCACCAGCAGTTACAGTCGGAACACCTGTAGGTGATAATGTACCAGCAAGAGTTCCTTTGTCTCCTGCTAATTGTGTGACACTATCACCATAAAGATTAGGAGATGCAATTGCACCCGAGGACCATGTTTGTGAAGTTACTGGAGTATCTGCGGCATTTTTAGTTTCAGAAAAACTAAATGCTTGACCTGCAGTATTGACATCATATGCACCACTAGTTCCAACGCCACCAAAAGTTGTTGCTTTAATGTTGGAACCCGAAACTGAGTATGATGCTCCAATTCTTGTTGATTGGACTGCTGCTCCTTGTACATTCAGTTGTACAGAGTCAGTGATTTTGGATGTTATTTCAGCGGCACTTACTGGAGTAATAAAGAATAACGAAAATGCTAAAAGAAGCTTTTTCATTGTTCTAAAGATGGTGATATACCTTATTTAGGAGTGGACACTTTACAAACTGGTACGGTTGACAAATCCTAAATATTAACTTATTATGTACAAATCCCTGTTATGAGCAGGGTCTCACATCATGAGATTTTGATCGTGACAATTAGAGCCGTGGAAGATGCCCCCCGAGAGGGTTGTGGTGTACCCCTCTTCTATACGGATGTAGAGTTCTATTAAACTAAATGCAAAACTTCTTTACAGTAACCCTGCCTCTTCTGGTAACGGTTACAACCAATACGGCAACACTGCCTTCTGTGTTTCCTCCTCCACCAGTGTCTGGTCCTCCACCATTCTCTATTATTCGAGAGGAGCCTACATCAAAGACAGCGACCAGAATGGTTGCTCCCGAAACGCCTAAAGAGACAAGGTTAATTTGTAAAGGGTGTAATGAACAAGAAAATGCTACTCTGGCGTACTTCCAGAATCGTGGTATTAAAGATAAAAACGCCCTTGCTACCATCATGGGTAACATTCGTCAGGAATCAACTTTTATTCCTGACATTTGTGAAGGTGGTAGCAAAACCAGTTATCGTAACTGTGGAGGTGGTTACGGACTGATTCAATGGACTTCCGCCAATCGTTATTATGGATTGGGTAACTTTGCTAAGAGGTATGGTGGTTCTCCATCATCGCTTCATACGCAACTTCGTTATTTGACGAATGAAGTTCAATGGAAAGAGATTGAAATTAAAATGAAAACTCCTGGTAAATCTATTGATAGATATATGGACTATGCGTATAGTTGGATTTCGTGGGGACATCATGGTTCTAGAACTGATTATGCTTATGATTATGCCAAAAGGTTAGTTCTTGTAGATGTCTAAATACCTTTACCTGACTTGCTGACACTTTTCAGGTTGGATTGGAGTGCTTCGGCACTCCTTTCTTGTATAAATAGTAATGTCAGCAAGTTAGAGTAGTATGAAACACTTTTATGTGTATTATTCCTATGAGGAATATGGAAGAGGTTATATTGGAAAAAGAGAATGTAAGTGTCTTCCAGAAGAAGATGTAAGTTATTTTGGAAGTTTTAAGGATAAAACTTTTAAACCTACTCAAAAGATTATTTTAGAAACTTTTGAAAGTGTTGAAGAAGCACTTGGAGCAGAATGTATTCTTCACTATTTTTATGAAGTAGATAAAAATCCACACTTTGCAAATAAGGCAAAACAATCTTCTTCTGGATTTTATTATAATAGAACTGGAGAAAGAAATCCTTCTATTATTGGTGATAATAATCCAGCAAAAAGACAAGAAGTTCGTGAAATACTTTCCAATCAAAAGAAAGGAAAGAATAATCCTATGTATGGATTGAAAGGAAATAAAAATCCTTTTGCTGGCAAAAAACACACCAAAGAAACTAAACAAAAAATAGGCATACTATCAAAGGTTCGTAATAGTAAAAATAAGTGGTGGGTAAATCTGGAGGGCATTACTAAATTCCAACAAGAATGTCCTGGAATAGAATGGCAACGGGGTAGAGTTTTATAAATAACTAAAAAGTAATTGTAAAGATGAACTCGCAAGACCTTAGTAATCTCCAAGAAGCATATATGGAAGTTGTTATGAGTGAAGAACCAAATAGATTTGAAAAGAAAGATGAAAGGAACAAAAAGTTCATTCAAACACGGGGATATGATATTTGGGGTAGAAATGTTGATAAGGCACGAGTTGATGCACACGATAAAAGAAGGGGTGTAAAACAAAAAAAAGAACAAAAAGAACAAGTAGACATCTACGACATCATTCTCTCTCATTTACTTGATGAAGGATATGCTGAAACACCAGAAGCAGCAGAAGCAATTATGGTGAATATGAGTGGGGATTGGAGAGATAGTATTGTTGAAGAAATGCTTGATGAGGCTCATGGGGAAGGTCCAGAAGCAGCAGATCCTGGAAGTCAATTATTTCAACAACTTTTTAGGGGAGTAAAAAAGAATAGAGGTTCAAAGTTGACTCGACAAGATACTGCATCCGTTCCAGGAAAAGGTTCCAAAGCAAATCGAAGAATGAAGAATAATTAATAAAAAATAGTGAATAATAAAAAACCAGATATTATTAGATACGCAATTGTTGGGGTAATTTTAACTTCAACAATTGCATCACTTTCTCACTGCACACACATCAAAGAAAATGTTATCTGGGATTTATTTGATGAAATACAAAGGACATATTTTCCAGGAACAATACTCAATCAGTTCATTATCAACGATTCTGATAAACTAAATAGAAGAATTACGAGAGATATTGATAGGGCAATTGATTCTGTAACTCCAGAGTATGATAGAATCATTCGTGAAGCAGATAGACAATATCAATCACGGTATCAGGACTTGCCAAACGACGATACCGTATGCTATAGTAAGGAATGTAAGGCACTCGCTCCTCCCATGAGAATTTGTTCCCCATGGGTTGACGGATGTTCGAAAGAGTGGTAAAATACTCATATGGGCAGGGGAGGTCAAACTCCTTTATTGTAAGTCCCACGTCCTCTCATGCCTCTCAACGATGCACAAACAGGGAGGTCTCTTATGGGCGTATGGTGAAGTGGATTATCACTAGGAGCTTCTACCTCCTCATCCCTGGTTCGAATCCAGGTACGCCTGCTTGACTTTTTTCCAAAAAAGTCTTATAAATAAAATACACTTGTAAAACAAAGATGACCATCGTTTCGCAAAAACCCGAATTTACATATCCACTTGGTAGCAATACCAATCTGGATTCACGCGGGCATATTGCGAGTCAGTCCTCTTTTACTTTTATGAACGAATAAAGCATTCAGACATAAAAGTAAAAGGGGAGAGAAACCAAAAGTTTCCTCCCCTTTTTTGTTACCTTGTGACAGTTTCGCAAGTGTCCACCAATCACCCACAACGGTCTGAAAGGTGGTAATCTAAGTAAATCGGTGGGGGAACGAGACCCCAAACTGCCAAATCCACTTTCGGAACTGGCACACACCACTTGACCCACAACGGTCTCCGTGGTATTCTAAGGGAGTGGTGAGGGAAGCAGTCCTCAAAGAAACTTGAAAACTTAATACAAATCACATCATACTTTACATTTTGGTGAAGTTAGAGTAGAATAAATACTACTAACTGCTCTAACCTAACTAAAATGAAGTCTAAATGTCTAACTTGTGACACGGAGTTTTCTTATAATCCTTCCCAAAGGGTTGGTAAGTATTGTTCAAATAAGTGTCAACAAGAATATCAAAAGAACCAAATTATTGAAGATTGGAAAAGTGATTTTACTACTGGAATGAGATCTGGATTCAGATTGAAAAAACCAGTTAGAGATTACATTTTAAATAAATCTGATAATAAATGTTCTCGTTGTGGTTGGAATGAAATCAACCCATCTACTGGTAAATCTCCACTGGAAATAGACCATATTGATGGAAATTGTGAAAATAATCACGAGAATAATTTAAGAGTTCTTTGTCCTAATTGCCATTCTTTAACTGAGAACTATAAAGCACTCAATAAGGGTAATGCAAATAGGAAAAGATTAGATTATTTTAGACTTATTTAATGGGACACTGACGCAATTGGTTAGCGTAACACCCTTTTAAGGTGGAAGTTCTGGGTTCGAGTCCCAGGTGTCCCATTCACGATTGGAGTATCAATGCCTACGACCATACTGTAGGTTAACTCGACCGGGAACATGCACCGGGAAAACTCAGTGGAAATCTGAGACGTGATACCAAATGGGAGAGTGGCTACTGTCGGCAATATGTGTGGCGGCGCTCTGTAAAAGCGTTACATAAGAACCATCGGAGGTTCGATTCCTCTCTCTCCCACTTGACAGCATATATAATGTTGTCCTACCCGAATATCGCCTAACTTGGTCATGGCACCTGCTTTGGGAGCAGGAATAATTTCAGTTCAAATCTGAATATTCGGATTGAGAATGGTCCATACATTCTCCATTGATGCGGTTCGACTATACCGCTTTAACAAAATGGTCGCCAAATGGGGAATTAGTTTAGTGGTAAAACGGATGCTTTGCAAGCATTTGTCACCAGTTCGACTCTGGTATTCTCCATTGCTACTTTGTAGCAACATTTGGGTCAGTTGGAGGGAATTATTTCTAATAGTCCCCTATGGAGTTTTCTGTGGCAAGAAGAACATAAAAGAATACATTTATTCATTTCTTCTTCTATTTTTTCCCACTTATAACCTCCACCGACTAATCTGCAAATCGTATCTTTTTTCTCATCTTCTCCGAGGTGGTGAAAATCTAAACAGGATGGATGATCATAGACATTGCAGGAATAACATTTTCCTATTTCTAATTTGTGGTTAAACATTTTTTCTGCAATTAGTTGTTTTCTTTTACGAACGCTGATTTTGTTTTTTTCTTTTTGTTCTTGATTTTTTCTTATCCATTCTTTTTGATATTCTCTTTGTTTATCTGGATTCTTATATGACATACGATTTGGTATAAGTTCAAAACTATTTATAAAGTTTTGAACTTAAATTTAAGGCCCTATAGTGAAGTGGTCTATCACGCCTACCTGTCTAGTAGGAATCTGGGATTCGAATTCCCATAGGGTCGTTGGTATTCTCTATTTGCGAATACCGAATATAAGGAGAGGGTCCGGTTGGTCGAGGAAACTGTCTTGAAAACAGCTGGGTGTAACAGCCTCGGGGGTTCGATTCCCTTTCTCTCCGCCTTGGCGTAGTAGACAAATTGGTAAAGTCACCATCCTTTCAAGATGGATATTTTGCGGGTTCGATGCCCGTCTACGCTTCTTGCTTCTTTATGAAGCATCTTATAATCCCCTATAGTTCAGTGGCAGAACGCAAAACTGTTAATTTTGATGTCCCTCGTTCGAATCGAGGTGGGGGAGTTTGGGAACATAGCTCCAATTGGTAGAGCACTTGATTGAAGATCAAGGTGTTATCGGTTCAAATCCGATTGTTCCCATTGACCCACATGGTCACGGAGATTCACTTCCTCCGTTATGAAACTTCGGTTGGCTAGTGATAGGTTTTTCAGTCCGAAAACTGAAACAAGTAAGATGGTGCTAGCGTCTCTTACTTCGATGGAATGTAGCTCAGTTGGTTAGAGTCCACGACTGATAATCGTGTGGTCGTGAGTTCGAATCTCACCATTCCAATTGTTGCCTTCGGGCAACATAAAACCCTTAAGGGTTGCTTCAAGACAACATAGAAAGGTGGCCGAGTGGTTGAAGGCAAAAGTTTGCTAAACTTTCGGGGGAGAAATCCCCTCAAGGGTTCGAATCCCTTCCTTTCTGCCTTGGCAGTGTAGTTCAGTGGTAGAACAAGAGATTCATACCCTCTTCGTCGGTAGTTCAATTCTACCCACTGCCTTGTGTAGGTAGCATAGTTGGTTAATGCACCTGATTGTGAATCAGGTTTATGCGGGTTCAAGTCCCGTCCTACACCCCGCCCGATTAGCTCAGTGGTAGCAGCATCTGTCTAGTAAACAGAAGGTCGTCAGTTCGAATCTGACATTGGGCTCTCAACTATCTGGAAATTTCCAGATAGTTCAATGTCTCTGTGGCAGAGTGGTCGAATGCGGAAGTCTGCAAAACTTCTTTCATCGTAGGTTCGAATCCTATCAGAGACTCCTAATCCAGAATCGACTAACTGGCAGGTCACCACACTTTGACTGTGTTTGTCTAGGTTCGAATCCTAGTTCTGGAACTCGTCCGTGTAGCGCAATGGTAGGAGGCACTATCTTGAGGGGGTAGACAGTGCGGGTTCGAGTCCCGCCACGGACACTTGACTTCCTGGGGTATCTCTGGTATTCTTAGGAAGTCGTCAAGGGCATGTAGCGCAACGGTAGGAGGCACCAGACTTAGAATCTGTACAGTGGAGGTTCGAATCCTCTCATGCCCATAGGATAATTCATTATCCTTATTGCCCACGTAGCCCAATCGGCAGCAGGCAAGAGACTTAAAATCTCTAAAGTGTGGGTTCGAATCCCACCGTGGGTATTTGCCGAAGTGACCCAGCGGAAGAGGTGTTCGTCTCAAAAACGAAAAGTCGTCGGTTCAAATCCGACCTTCGGTATTGGAGTTTATCTCCACAATTGCCAGTCAGAACAGGTTTTGTTAATTTCGAATTTTATGGGAGCATAGCTTAATGGTAGAGCGGCCTGCTTATAACGGGTTGATCTGGGTTCAATTCCCAGTGTTCCTATTATTCCAAATACTAACCTGGAATAACACAACATTGTTGGGTTGGTCTAATGGTAAGATGCGGGTCTCCAAAACCCTGCGATGGGAGTTCGAATCTCTCACCCTTCGCCAAGTCATAATGTAATTTGAAATGGCAATTAGCACATAAAATTTGACACTTATTCATTTCGGATAAAATTTTCTTAATAGACCAACCATTGGTTATTGCAAGAGAAATTTCCAATTCTTTTTCTTTTGGATTTATGTGATGAAATTGAATAGTTGCTGGGTGATTTTCCCCACATAGTTCACATTTTAAATTGGTTTTGTAATTACTAAACCATTCTTTTATTTCTTTTTTTCTTTGCTTTATTTTATCGCAACTTTTTTCTTTATTATTATGATACCATTTTCTTCTTGATTCTCTCCTTTTTTCTTGATTTTGGGGATCTGATAACCATTCTTTGGATGGCATTTTGTTCTCCTTTTACTAAAGTCTCCTAACTTATTTATAAGTTTTGGATACCCTAAACATACCCTGGTAACTCAGTGGAAGAGTGCTTCGCTACGAACGAAGAAGACGGGGGTTCGAATCCCTCTCAGGGTGCCATTAAAATCTAAATACCAAGAGGTGCAACAAGAAAAATGGAATTCATAGAACCACATAGCACAATATTGGTTCTAAACAGTTCTTATGAACCTTTACATTTCACAAATTGGAAACGAGCAATTGTTCTTCTCTTCAAAGATAAGGCAAGACTAATCAGTAAGCGTGTAATTCGTTTAGTAAATTATGTGAAAATTCCTTTTACTTATGGTAGAGATTCTTATCCAACAAGATCTCTAATCTATAAGAGGGATGATCATGAATGTCAATACTGCGGATCCAAAAAAGATCTTACACTTGACCATGTGATTCCTCGTTCTAAAGGTGGACAGGACACATGGGAAAACCTTGTTTCTTGTTGCACCAAATGTAATTTAAAAAAAGGAAACCAACTTCTTTCCGAAACGAATATGGTTTTGAGTAAAACTCCAAGAGCACCATTCAATCGAATGTATCTTGATGTTCAAAAAAGTCATGTTTCCGAATGGAAGGAATATGTAATTGGTTAGGGACGGTTTTGGAACTGTCACACAGGGGTTGACGAGAAATCAAAATCCTGTTATTCTATAAGGGTGGTTGAGAGACCACCCGAATCGGGAGATTAACTCAGCGGTTAGAGTGTCTGTTTTACACGCAGAAAGTCCACAGTTCGAATCTGTGATTTCCCATTACACTTTCGGGTGTATAAGTTGATTCAGCAATCAACATTGTTCTACGAAAACAAAAACATCAACTTGGAGAAAATTATGACTTTTATGACTGCTCTTGAATCTGAAATGAATGTCACCGAAACTCTGAACGGTGCAAAAGCATACAAATCCACTCTGAATAAGTGTCTGGATCTTTTCGGAAAAATTGCTGCTTGCCGGAATGATGTCAAGCAGGCACAAAAACTCTTTGCCAATGCATATGCCGAGAATCCTGAAACTGCGACTCGCATTCTGTTCTGGGCACGGGATATTCGGGGTGGTCAAGGGGAACGTGAAGTTTTCCGTAATCTCTTCAAGTATCTTGTAGAGGAAAATGGTGAAATTGGTGCTAAACTGGTTTCTCTTGTTCCTCTCTACGGTCGATGGGATGACCTTCTTGTTCTGGAAAACACTTCTGCATGGGAAACTGTGCTGAATGCAATTGAGAATCAACTCAATCTCGACCGAGTTTCCTATAAGGCAGGTGAAGCAGTTTCTCTGCTTGCAAAGTGGATGCCTTCTATCAATGCTTCGAGCAAAGATACCAAACGTCTGGGTCGTAAGATTGCCGCACATCTTGGTATGACTGAACGTGAGTATCGTAAGGTTCTCAGTAATCTTCGTACTCATATTAACGTTGTCGAAAAGGCAATGTGTTCCAAAGAATGGTCTGCAATTGATTATTCTAAAGTACCTTCCCGTGCTGCTTTCATGTATCGTAAGGCATTTGCAAAGCAAGATGCGACTCGCTATGCTGAATATCTCAGTGCAGTTGAGAAAGGTGAAGCAAAAATCAATGCTTCAACTCTGTATCCTTATGATATTGTCGAACAGTATCTTTACAAAGGTGCTCGTAACGACAAAACCATCGACCTGCAGTGGGAAGCACTTCCTAACTACATGGAAGATAAAGAGTTCAACGGTCTTGTAGTTGCAGACGTTTCTGGTTCCATGTATGGTCGTCCAATGGCAGTCTCTATCTCTCTTGCAATGTATATTGCAGAACGTAATACTGCAGAGGTTTGGAAGAACAAGTTCCTGACTTTCTCCGAACGTCCTGAACTTCAATCTATCGTTGGTTCTACCATCGGCAAACGGATTGATAATCTTTCTCGTGCTGCTTGGGCAATGAATACTGATCTCATTGCGGTATTCAAAACCGTTCTTGATGCAGGTGTAAAGAATGATGTTCCTGCGGAGGAAATGCCATCCAAACTGATTATTGTCTCCGACATGCAGTTTGACCAGTGCTGCCGTTCTAACAAGAGAACTAACTTTGAGGAAATTCAAAAACTCTACCGTAAGGCAGGTTATGAGATGCCTCAACTTGTGTTCTGGAACGTCAATGCGATTGGTGGTAACGTGCCTATTGAGGCACACGACACTGGCACCTGCCTTGTGTCTGGTTGCAGTCCTTCTATTCTGAAGTCTGTTCTGACCGATAGTGTTCTCACTCCGGTTGACACCATGAACGAAACCGTGTATACTGAAAGGTATGATGCGGTGGGAGAAGTCTTCTCCTGACCAAACTGCAGAAGGGGTTGACAAACCTCTTCCCCTTCTGTTAAAATAAAAAGACAAAGATTATTCAGCAATCCTTACGGTTCTCGGGGTTCGATTCCTTAAAATAATCTTGTTCTAACGGGGAAGTAGCTCAGCAGGTAGAGCAACGAAAAAATACATCTTGTTAAGATGTTAACAGCAATTAAACCACCATGAAAGGCGTGTGTCGTAAGTTCGATTCTTACCTTCCCCACTCATAGATGATTCAGCAACTAAAACTTTTTTATTGGAAAAAAAACAAAAATCATCTAGTTTCACCAGAATAGTGTAATGGTAGCACGCTTAAACAATCGGTTATCTAGTTTTAGATACGGACAGCAATTCTATTAATCCATAGGGAGGAGGAAGTCTAGGTTCAATTCCTGGTTCTGGTATCAGATAGTTCAGCAATTTATCTCCATTTTGAGGAAAACAACTATCTAGTTCTGCCGAAGTGGTGTAATGGTAGCATTTAAACAATCGGTTATCTAGTTTTAGATACGGACAGCAATTCTATTATATTTCTCTGCTAAAGAAAAGGTTTGGGTTCGAATCCCAACTTCGGCTTTAGATGATTCAGCAATCTTACTTTCTATTGTTAAGGAAAAAAAATCATCTAGTTTAAAACTAAATAATAAAATCATCGTGGGGAAGTGTAACGGTTGCACAGAAGTCTCATAAGCTTCAGGCAGGAGGTTCAATTCCTCCCCCCGCCACCAAATGCCCTTGTAACTCAGTGGTAGAGTGCGATACTTGTAATATCGAAGTCATCGGTTCAAATCCGTTCGGGGGCTCTTGACATAATACTCATTATGTCTTATAATTCACTTATGTGAAGGAAGTGAAGAGAGTGATGCCAAAAGTAAGGCACCCCGACAAGGGATACAGTAGAAGGATGCAAAACCTTCCACTCTCACAAACATTAGGTAAGGAAAGTAAAAGGAGCATGGGAACCAGTAATGGGGATACCGCACCTGCCTATATGCGTCCTTGGTGTCAGCGGTAGCATTCCAGATTTCCACTCTGGCGGGATCGATTCAAATTCGATAGGACGCTTCCAAATAAAAAAATATAGTTCAATTCCCTTATAAATACCTAAAAACTATTGGTGTAATGGAAAAATTATACAAACTCATTAGTGATCTTCAAGCAAACTTATTTTTACTATTCCATAAAACTTGGGTATTTCACTGGAATGTTGTAGGATCTGATTTTCAGCAACTTCACACTCTTTTTGGTGATCAGTATGAAACTATGTTTGAGGAGATTGATCGTATTTCAGAACATATGCGTTATATGAATGTTAGACCTGTGGGGACTCTTAGTAGAGTTGTTGAAGTTTCTTCAATTGGTGAGGGTTCAACTGATGTTCAATTTGATGAAATGGGGCAAAAAATTGTAAATCCCGGAAAACCAGTTACAAAAGCGGATGAAATGGTAAAGCGTTTAATGCTTGATAATATTCTTTTCATTGAATTATTAAGTGCAGTATCCGAAGAATCCGAGGCACAGAAACAATATGCAACTGCAAATATTGCTCAAGATTTGATGGAATCTCATGGTAAATTTGTATGGATGTTAAGATCGTTCATTGAAAAAACCGCCAAACTTTCAATTGAAGATTCTGTAGAAACTCCAATTCCAGTTCCAACAGAACAACCTTTGGGACAACCTCAATATTAATTTTTGACCAAATAGTAAAATGGAAAATATAAAAATTAGATGCCGCTCTTGTGGTAAAGAGTTGGAAGGCATCTCAGGAAAATCTGTTTCATGTGGTTGTCCCAACATGGCAACTATTCGTAATGGGGTCATCTCTGCGATAGATTTGACTCAAATTTATATGTTAAATTTGCAAAATAACAAATCCAAATCTGGTGTTCTTACTAGTGAAGATATTGCCTGGCAGGAAGCTAGAAGACAGAGAAAAGTAAAAAGATTAGATTTTGAAATTAGATAGATCTTAGAATTAAATCATTATCATATCTTGCATAGCAAAATCCATCATCTTGTAGTGTTCCAAATCCAACTCTTTTTGCTACTAGGTATCGTTGGCGACTGCCGATAGCAATAGAATTCTCATTGAATCCTTCATTAATTTTTGGTCCGTATGGTCTTGCTGCTAATATATCACCAGGTCTCGGTGTATATTCATACATTCCGTGTGTTATTGCCTCAATGAATTGTTTGAAAAGATTGAATATAATTTTTGCTCTATCTTTTAGTTCATATTCTTCCGGTTGTTTTGTATATTTTACTTCCCAACCAATATCTCCTATTCTTGCTTTTTCTTTTAATTTAATGAGTTTTGCAAGATTGTGAATTTTTTCTTTTATTTTATGATCTTTTTCGATCTTCAATCTAATAAATTCTTGGTACAAATAACTTTTTTTAGTCAAGTAAGGTATTAAAAATAAGTAAACTGCCATTGCAGATCCATCTTCACAATAATAGTTAATCTGTATTTTTTTCTTTTCATTTTGTGCTAATATCGGAGACCGATCCCGATATCCAAGTTCTCTTAATAATTTTTCAAATTTAATTCTTTTTGATGGTGGTTTTAGAATCACTTTATTAAATTAATACACATAGTAGTTATATCAAATCTTATAAGGTAATATCTGATAATTTAATATTTTTTTAAAAAATTTTTTGAAATCAACACAAACCTGAGACAATAGAACATTGAACTAGTATAATTAGTAGTGTTCGGATGAAAACCTTATGGATCAACACACCTACAACAACTGGGTGAAGATTAAAGAAACATTTGAAAAATCCGGCAACATAGACAATATGTTTTATAAAAGATCCGTAGAGATCGTAAAAACCCGTAAAGATCCTCTTGCAAAGTTTCTTGGAGATGAAAATTGATGGAACCACAGGATGAACTGGTCAGTCGTTCCGAAGTTCAGAAAATGATCGATGCCGCTATCAGAAGGCACAACCGCAATGCTTCTATCATTAGTATGTGTGTCGGTTGGGTGGTTCTTTCATTATTTGCTGAAGGACTTTTAAGATTGGTGGGAGTAATTCCACCACTACTACCTTGGCTCAAAATTACTCTAAATTGAGGTAATGAATACAACAACATATTTTGCATTGGTACTTTTTAGTGCAATTGGACTTTTTATTATTTGGGGACTCGACAATGCTTATCCACAATAGGAGTTAATGTATGAATATTTTTCTAGATACTGCTGATGTTTCAATGATCAAGTCAGCATATGATACTGGGTTATTAGATGGAGTTACTACTAATCCATCAATAATTCTTAAAAGTGGAAGACAACTTTTAGATGTAATTGAAGAAATCTCAAAGTTTTCTAATTTAGTAAGTATTTCTGCCGAAGTTGTCGCAGATACTTCAGAGGAAATGTTAGCACAAGCAAAACAATACTATACAATCTCACCAAACATTACAATCAAAGTTCCCTGTACAGTTGAGGGATTGAAGACTTGTAAGTTTCTTTCAAAGGTCGGAATCAAAACAAATGTAACATTGGTATTTTCTGTAGCACAAGCAATTTTAGCAGCAAAGGCAGGTGCAACTTATGTCTCTCCTTTTGTGGGTAGATGGTTGGATAATTCTATTGATGGAATTGAACTGATTAAAAATATCCGCAAGGTGTACGATCACGCATTTTCGGAGACTGAAATTCTTGCCGCATCCATTCGTGATGTAAGACAAGTAGAACAATCTTTTCTAAATGGTGCTGATGTTGTTACAATCCCACCAGTAGTTTTCTGGGCAATGTACAAGAATGTTTTAACCGAAAAGGGACTAGAACAATTCAATAAAGATTGGGAAGACGTAATTAAAAATCAATGAAAAAATTTAACGATATTGCTTTATCAATCACGATAACAATTATTGATTTTCTTTATCGTGATTTTCCCATTCAAAGATTTTGGGTTCTAGAAACAATCGCCAGAGCACCCTACTTTGCTTTTCTAAGTGTATTGCATCTGAGAGAGTCTCTTGGGTTACGAACAGACGCACATTATTATCTGATGAAAGAACACTTTGCACAGACAGTCAATGAAACAGAACACCTTATCGAAATGGAAAGTCGCGGTGCGGCAAACCGTTGGTATGACCGCTTTATTGGTTATCACTTGGTTCTCATCTATTATTGGATTATGGTCAGTTATTATGCTATTGCTCCTATTTCTGCTTATCACTTAAATGCTGAAATTGAGTTTCATGCAACTGAAACCTATCTAAATTATTTGTGGGAAAATCGAACCGATACAAAAATTGCAGAAATTGCAGTTGATGAAATGAATCACTATATTGAACTTACGCGAGCAATGGAGTTAATTTGATGAAAAATATTGTTATTTTTGGTGCAACGGGTGATTTATGTCGAAGAAAATTAATTCCTGCACTTTACGAATTGCATAAGAGGAAATTACTTCCAGATGATTTTATCATTACTGGAGCATCTAGAACTCAACATAGTAAACAAAGTTGGTTGCATACACTTGGATCTTATTCGAGTGATTTTGTAAAACGATTAAACTATGTGACTTGTGATTTATCAGACTCTGAAAGTCTTAAGCAACTAAGTCCTGGTGAAGATGTAACATTTTTTCTCTCTGTTCCACCCGATAGATATGGTGATGCAGTTTTGAGTCTAAAATCTACTGGATTTGTAGATGATCCCAAAATTAGTAGAGTCATTATCGAAAAACCTTTTGGGTATGATCTTGAGTCTGCAGAAAAACTACAGCAGATTGTTGCGGAAAATCTTCGTGAGAATCAAGTTTATCGTATTGATCATTATCTTGGAAAGGATACGGTCAATAATATTCTTGCTACAAGATTCAGTAATATTCTTCTCGAACCTCTCTGGAATCGTGATTATGTAGAAGAAGTGCAGATTTTTGCAACTGAAACCATCGGTTGCGAAGGTCGTGCCCAATACTATGAAACTGCTGGTGCCGTGAGGGATATGTTGCAGAATCATATGTTGCAACTCCTTGCTCTGATCGCAATGGAAGCACCTTGCAAGAACAATGCAAAGGAGATTCGTAGAGAGAAGGTTAAAGTTCTTTCTGCTGCAAGACTGGGTGATAAACTGGTTTGTGGTCAATATGCGGGATATAAATCAGAGCAGGGTGTAGGTTCTGAATCACAGACTCCTACATTTGTTGCTGGGGATATTTACATAGATAACTGGAGATGGAAAGGAGTTCCTTTTCACTTTATGACTGGTAAGAAACTTCCTGTTGGTTGTGTTGAGGTAGTCATTAAACTCAAGGCACCTCCATTGAATTTATTTGATGGACATAAGTGTAATGACCGTATTGTGATGAGATTTCAACCAGATCCACACTTTGATATACAAATTGATATTAAGGCACCTGGATTGGATGATAGAATTGAAACCGCAATCTTAACTCATAACTATCCCGAAGGTGCGATTGATGGTTATGTAAAACTCTTTTATGATGCTATCAATCAGGATCAATCACACTTCGTTCATTCCGAAGAGGTGCTAGAATCCTGGAGAATTGTGGACGATTTACTTTGTGTTGGGAATTCTTGCCCAATCAATACAAGACCCTATACCTATCATTCAGGCACTTGGGGTCCACAGGAACAAATAGAAAACATTACAAAGTGGGATTATCCACTTAAATTGGTTTAGGAGGAGTTATGAGAGTAGGACTAATCGGACTAGGAAGAATGGGTGAAGGGATGTCCCGTCGTATGATGAAAGCAGGCATAGAAGTCTGGGGGTATCGTAGAAATTATGATAAAGCTCAAGAAGCTTATGAAAGGGGATATGTAAATGGTGTTACAACTGATATTGAAAATCTTGTTAAAGTAGTTAAACAAAACAATAAGGGTGGAACGCAACCAGGAATTTTTCAGATGGTTGTACCGGCAGAAACAGTAGAGGAAACGATCAATGAGTTATTACGATTTTGTGGTGAAGGAGATATTATTATTGATCATGGCAATAGCAATTTTAAAGACAGTCGGAAAAGAGCAGAACGTCTGGCAAAACTGGGTATCCAATATATTGATTGTGGTACTAGCGGTGGTGTTTACGGTCTGGATCGTGGATACTGTCTTATGGTTGGTGGTGGAAATACTGCAGTCGCCACTTGTTCAAGCATTTTTGATGCCCTCTCACCAGGAATCTATGCTGCCCCCAGGACTCAGTTTGACTCACCTATAACTTCTGCAGAACACGGTTGGTTGCATTGTGGTGGGCCAGGTGCTGGACATTTTGTAAAAATGGTTCATAACGGCATTGAGTACGGTATTATGCAAGCATATGCCGAAGGATTCAATATCATCAAGAATGCGAATGCAGGTGCTCAGTATGTTAAAGAAGGTGATGCAGAAGTTGCCCCAATGGCAGACCCCGAATCTTATTGTTATGATATTGACGTTGCTGAGGTTGCTGAGTTATGGCGTCGTGGTAGTGTTGTTGGGTCTTGGTTACTTGATCTTACTGCTGATGTGCTTCGCAGGGATGGTAGCCTTAAACAGTTCTCTGGAGGCGTATCCGACAGTGGTGAGGGTCGTTGGACTGTTTCTGCCGCTGTGGATTTGGGGATACCCGCTCCTGTTATTACTACTGCCTTATTTGAAAGATTTAACTCACGCAATCTCGGATCATTCGGAGCAAAAATTCTAAATGGAATGAGGTATATGTTTGGAGGTCATCACGTCAGGTGATTTCATCAGAAACTCCAGATAAACTAGCAGATATTATTCGTGATACCTGGCCAAATCTTTTTAGACCTCCAAAGGATTATGTTCCACCTTCATTGTATGTAAAAAAATCCATAGATAAGAAAGGTAATTGTTGATATGTGCCAGTTTCTTCACTGTCACACTTGACGCAAGACCACTAATCGCTTATAATACTAAGGCAACAAAACAAAACAATGTCTCTGATTCAAAAGTTTAAGAAAGATGTTAGCACTCTTCGCTCTGCTGCTAATGGGGAAATTTACCTTGATGTAAAGAGTCCTAAACTTTATAAAAAGGTTCGCCGATTCTATGAAAATGAAGGAGTGGTATTTTCTGAAGATCCTCTTGATAATTATGATATTCTAATCGAATGTATTGCTCAAGATCTAGAATCCATTGAGGTTGCATGACGAAACCTAAAGTTCTTCTTGAGCGTGAAGGATATCGCTTCGTTGAAGCAGGTATTCTTGAAATCAATGGCAAACCAGATTTTCGTATGCAAAAACAAAATTATTATACGAAACGCTGGAATGATATCTATCTTTTTGATAACCAGATGCAGTGTTTAATTGCAATGGAGGATCATCAATATTGTCGCTGGCTTGATCCTGATCTAGTTCCTTGTTCTGTTGAAACTGATGAAGACACGAATGGTCTATAACATTGCGGGTTAGTTATAAAATACATTATGTCTAAAACGACTGTTCTCAGGTATCTAGGAAATCTTCTTTTGATAATTGGTTATCAAATTATGTTATGGGGAGAATTCAAATATGGTTTAATGGTAAAACTTATTGGGGGATTACTTTCAGTTCCGTTTGCCATCAAATTTAAACTTTGGGATGTATTATTCTTATGTGCATTTTTTGGTATTAGTGAATTTACTAAACTAACTCAAATTTTCTTGATTTCGTAAAATCAAGTGGTGGAGTCAATGACCCAATATGTCCTCGTCGGATTTGGACATTAAATATGCCGACTGGTGCGGATGGGGAAACCCCGCATGGTTTCTTATTTCCAATCAAAAAATAAGTGGCGAGCTTAAAGACATACCTGAAGATGGGTTGCATAAACCCATCTTTTTTGATATAATGATAAAAATACTGTGTTTTATGAAAATTGCTTTAATTACGGGAATCACCGGTCAAGATGGATCATATCTTGCAGAACTTCTTCTGAGCAAAGGATATGAAGTTCATGGAATTATTCGTCGCAGTTCTCTGATTAATACTCATAGAATTGATCATATTTACGATCAAATTCACCTTCATTATGGGGATTTAACTGATTCTACAAATCTTGTGAGGGTTATTCAACAAGTCCAACCAGATGAAATTTATAATTTGGGTGCTCAGAGTCACGTTAAAGTTTCTTTTGAAATGCCAGAATATACCGGTATGGTTGATGGTTTAGGAACTCTTCGTATTCTTGAAGCAGTTCGTCTTCTTGGAATAGAAAAAAAAACGAGAATTTATCAAGCATCGACTTCTGAGATGTTTGGTGAGGTTCAAGAAATTCCACAGAAGGAAACAACGCCTTTTTATCCACGTTCACCTTATGGAGTTGCTAAAGTTTATGGATACTGGATCGTCAAAAACTACAGGGAGTCATATGGACTACATGCAAGTTCTGGAATTCTTTTCAATCACGAATCCCCTAGAAGAGGAGAAACTTTTGTCACAAGAAAAATCACTCGCGGATTATCATCTATTTCAACTGGGCAACAAGACGTACTATATCTCGGGAATCTGAACGCAAAGAGGGACTGGGGACACGCTAGGGACTTTGTAGAAGCAATGTGGTTGATGTTACAGCAGAATACCCCCGATGACTATGTAATCGCTACAGGAGAACAATACTCGGTGCGTGAATTTGTTGAAGCAGCATCACCATATTTTGGAATGAAAATTGCATGGGAAGGTGAAGGTCTTGATGAAGTTGGTATTGATAAACTCACCAAAAAAACGGTTATTAAGGTAAGTTCTAAATACTTTAGACCTGCTGAAGTAGAAACCTTATTAGGTGATGCCACAAAAGCAAAACAAATTTTAGGATGGGAACCTAAAATTTCATTTAAACAATTAGTTGAGGACATGTGTATTAATGGGCAATAAAATGTTTCATAAAATTGAAAAGTGTAGAGTTTGTGATAACAAAGATCTTATTACTGTTTTAGATTTAGGAGATCAATATCTTTCAGGAATCTTTCCTAAACAAATAGATTTTAATATGCACAAAGGTCCACTAAAACTTGTAAAGTGTGATGAAACAACAGGTGGATGTGGACACGTTCAATTAGAACATACATTTGATCTTCCCACAATGTATGGTGAAGAATATGGATACCGTTCTGGGTTGAACGGTAGCATGGTTAAACATCTCAAGGGAAAGTATGAAAAGATTGCAAATTATGTTGATCTGAAACCAAAAGATATTGTTATTGATATTGCCGGAAACGATGGTACTTTTTTAGGATTTTTCCCCAGCACTCTTAGACTGGTAAGCATTGATCCTACTTCTAAAAAGTTTAGTAAGTATTTCTCAGATCATGTAAGTTATATTGCAGACTTTTTTAGCCAAAAAATCTTTACAGAGTTCTTTGGAGATGCAACTGCAAAACTTGTAACATCATTTTCAATGTTCTATGATCTAGAAGATCCTTGTGACTTTGCTAAACAGGTTAATTCCATTCTCGATCCAAAGGAAGGGGTGTGGGTTCTGGAACAGAGCTACATGCCAGAAATGTTAAGAGTTAACTCATTTGATACTGTATGTCATGAACACCTGTCTTATTATGGTATGAGACAACTCAAATATATTATGGATCAAGCAGATCTTAAAATTATTGAGTTTGAATTTAATGATGTTAATGGTGGCAGTATTTCGATGATGGTGGCAAATAAAAACAGCAAGTATAAAGAATGCACTCAAATGTTGAATGAATTAATTCATGAAGAACTTGAACTTTCTTTAGATACTATTAAACCTTGGCAAGAATTTGAAAAAAGAATTGAAACCTGCAAGGAACAATTCTGGAATTTGATCAGTTCTTTTAAAAAAGATGGTCTAAAGGTTGCTGCTCTTGGTGCAAGTACAAAGGGAAATGTAACACTTCAGACTTGGGGAGTTACTCCTGAGGATGTCCTTGTTGTGGGAGATGTAAACCCAGATAAAGATGGATCATTTACTCCTGGAACTTGGATCCCAATCAAAGATGAAGACAGTGTTCTTTCAGAATATGATGTATTTGTTATTCTTCCATGGCACTTTAAAAACTTCTTTGTAAACAATTCAAAGTTTAAAAATAAAATTCTAGTTTTCCCATTACCTATTCCTGAAGTGGTTCAAATTTGATTATGAATAAAGATTCTAAAATTTTTGTTGCTGGTCACAGAGGTTTGGTTGGATCAGCAATCGTGAGAACTCTTCAAGAAAGAGGATATGAAAATATTGTAACTAAAACTAGATCAGAGGTTGATCTTCTTAACCAAAAAGAAGTTGAAGGGTTTTTTGTTTCAGAAAACATCGATTACGTCTTTGATGCTGCTGCTCGTGTTGGTGGTATCTATGCAAACGATCATTACTCTGGTGAGTTTATTTACGAAAACATTCAGATTCAAACCAATTTGATTCACTATGCATGGAAGTATGGTGTAAAGAAATTTCTTTTTTTAGGATCTGTATGCATCTATCCTAAGTTTGCTGAAGTTCCTGTCAAAGAAGAATCTTTATTGACTGGTTATCTAGAACCAACCAATGATGCCTATGCAATTGCGAAGATTTCTGGTATCAAGATGCTCCAAGCATATAACAAACAGTATGGATTTAAAGGTGTGTCTCTAATGCCATCCAATCTTTATGGTATTGGGGACAACTTTCATCCCGATAATGGGCATGTCATTCCCGCAATGATGACAAAGTTTAATAATTCAAATGGTAAGTCTGTTACCTTCTGGGGAGATGGTACTCCAATGCGTGAGTTTCTTTATGCAGATGATCTTGCAGACGCATGTTTGTTTGCGATGAATCATTTTGAAAATGCTGAATTAATCAATGTCGGTTCTGGTGAGAATGTAAGTATTGAGAATCTTGCTCATACTATTGCTGGTGTTGTTGGTTATCATGGTGACATTGAATGGGATACGAGTCGTCCAAATGGTACTCCTAATCGTCCACTGGACTATTCCAAGATGACTGAACTTGGGTGGAAACCAAAACATAGTTTGTATGGAGGACTTAAGAAAACCTATCAATGGTTTATTGAAAACACTTATTATGATAGTTCTAAATGAAGTATTCTAAAGTTGTTATTTGGGGGCACCCACTGTATTCTCATACACATTCTTATGTACATGAGGCATACTACAGAGCGTTTAAAAGTTTGGGTTATGATGTCCACTGGTTTCATGATGATGAATATCCAGTAGATTTTGACTTTACAAACTGCCTGTTTATTGGTGAAGGATTCGCAGACAAGAAAATCCCGATCAATGATACAAGTTGTTATTTGATTATGTACTGCCCATCACCTATCAAATATCAAGACGCTGGTAGATATGTTGATGTAAGAATGACAGCGGTAAACTTTAAAGATCATATTCAAGAATACTCTGCTGATAAATCTGTTCTCACAAAACTTGGACCTGCATGTTATTTTGATCCCAAAACATCAAACAAAGTTAGTGTTAAGAATGACTATGTAGATTATGAGATGGATGATTATGATAAGGTGTATATTAGTTGGGCAACAAATCTTCTTCCTGATGAATTTGAGGAAGAAGATATTTACTTAGAAAGAGAAAATGCAATTTATTTCTTTGGAACTATTTCTGGACATGGAGTATGTGAGAACTATTCTAATTGGCACCCATTTTTGAAAGCATGTTCTGATAATCAAATCAAGTTTATTCATAATGATCCTTGGCAAAACCCAATGTCTATGGGTGACGTAATTATCAATACTCAAAAATCATTACTTGGTATTGATATTCGTGGTCCACAACATCTAAAACAAGAATTATTAACTTGTAGAGTATTTAAAAATATCAGTTATGGGCATTTAGGACTGACAAATTCTAAAGCAGTCTATGAGGAACTTGAGGGAAATTGTATTTACAATGAGAACACTGAAGAGTTGTTTTATGATGGAATGAAGAATCGAAAAAATTATAAATTAATAACTGATGGTATGAAGTTCGTTCAAGAAAACCATACGTACATCAATCGAGTCAATAGTTTGTTATCAATCCTATGAACATTTTTATTATCAATCACTCTGTAGAAAACTGTGGAGTTTATCAGTATGGTAAAAGATTTGGGAACATTTTATCCAAATCTAAAAAGCATAATTTCATGTATTATGAAATGGATTCCCAAAATGATCTTGCATTGGAATATGCCACTCACAGACCAGAAGCAATCATTTATAATTATCTTTCTGGGACAATGCCTTGGGTGAATGAAGATTTAGTTCAAAGATATCGAGAGTTTGGAGTTAAACAATACTTGATTGTACATAATGTTGGTTACGCAGCATTTTTTGATGCTTACTTGCATCAGCACCCATACTATGATAAAATAGATGAATCTAACTTTGCATTGTGTAGACCTTTATTTGATTATACTCCTACTCAAATTGTAGAAAAAGATGATACTCTACATATAGGTTCATTTGGATTTGGATTTAGAGTCAAATATTTTGATCAAATTTGTAGGATAATTAATGAACAACTTTCTTACAGAAAAGTTCAAATTAATTTACACCTTACTACATCCCATTTTTGTCCTAATGCAAATGATATTCGAAGCATCAAACAAGATTGTTTGAATTCTATTACTAGCGATAATATAAAATTAAATATGACGCATGACTTTCTAACAGACCAACAAATGTTAGATTTCTTGTATAGAAATGATTTAAATATATTCTTCTATCAAAATTATGATGGTTATAATGGAATCTCATCTACAGTTGATTATGCTTTGTCTGTTAAAAAACCATTAGCAATTTGTAGAAGCAATATGTTTGCTCACATCTGGAATGTTCAACCATCTATTTGTGTAGAAAATAATTCTCTTCTCAATATTATTAACAATGGATTTGAACCATTGCGAGAAAAGTATGAATCTTGGACTAATGAAAAGTTTATACATAATCTAGAATCTATCATAGAAAAAACATTTGAGGTTTAATCATGGCACAATTTTATTCTGATGCGAAACAAGATAAATTTGTAGCAACCATATTACGACAAAAAGGTAATGGATATTGCGTAGATATTGGAAGTTGTCATTCTATTGTTTCAAATAATACTTATCACTTTCAAAGTAGGGGATGGACATCTATTAGTGTCGAAATTGAAAGTGGGTATAATGAAAGTTATTCCACTAGAAAAAGTGGAGTTCATCTAAATGAAAATGCTTTAAAAGTTGATTATAAAAAAGTTTTTGAGGAATATGAATTTCCAAAAAGTATTGATTATCTTTCTTTAGATGTTGATACTTTGAGTTTAGATGTACTTAACATTTTGCCTTTAGATGAATATAAATTTAAAGTAATTACTATTGAACATGATGGGTATCTATATGGTGACAAATATAGAAAACCCCAAAGAGAAATTCTTACTTCAAAAGGATATGCTCTTTTATGCTCTAATGTATACGTAGAGCAACCTGGATTTGAAGGAAAGGAATGTCCATTTGAAGATTGGTGGGTTGATCCATCAGAATTTAAAGAAGATATTCTTGAGAAAGTAAAGTGTGATAATAAACTTCCATCACATATTATTTTTAATCTTGAATCTTACCTGTATAATCCCATATGACATCTTTAGGATTTTTCTTTAGTTGTTATAAAGAAAGGAAAGCGGTAGAATATTCTCTTTCAGAATTAGTCAAACATTATCCCGAGTCTCCAATATATTTGGTTTCTGATGGTGGTTTAGATTATTCTTATTTGGAAGATACGCATAAAAATCTTATGACTTTCCTAGAGGAAGATACTATGTCAGAGACTTTTAAGATTACTGCTGGATTATCTGGATGCGACAAAACTATAGGAAATTATACAGAAGATTACTATCAAGATGTAATTAAAAAATGCACACTTGCTATTTTAAATAGACTTGAATCTGCAATTGAATACTGTAAAACTGATTATATCTTGATGATGGATCCTGATACTCTAGTGAGAGGAAAACTTACTATTCCCGAAGGGTCAAAACTTTTAGGATCTAGAATTAATCATGGATTACCTAGGGGATTAAAAAATATTCTTGCAAGGGTTGAAGGTGCAAAGGTAATTGATTGTTGGGGAGCAACACCTGCAATCTTTGAAACACAAACGTTCATGAAGTCTTGGGAGATGTTTAAACACACTCCAGAATTATTGGATATGCTGGCAAAAGAATTCTATGCAATCTATGCTCACGATGTATTACTTCCAATAATCTTTGCTCTCGTCGGAGAGGAAGAAACTTTTAATTCAGACATTATAGAATGTTCAAGGAACCCATTTTGGGAAGCATGTCCAAATCCATTAGTCCACCAATTTAAAAAATACTATGAATAATCAGTTTGTTATTGTATCATCCCTGTTCAATATTAGACGTGAAGGAATGGATGGTAGAACTTGGGATGAATATTTAAAGTGGTTTGATGTCACTTTAAAACTAAATTGTCCTATGATTTTATTTGTAACGGAAGATGTTTTAGAATTTGTCAAAGAACGAAGAAAGGATATTCCTACTGTTGTTTTGGTTCAAACTATAGAACAAATTCCATATTACTATTTGAAAGATCAAATTGATGAGGTTATTTCTTCTAAAGAATATAGAAATAAAATTAGAGATCCTGATAGAATAGAATGTCAATACTCACTTTATTCTATTGTACAATACTCTAAGTTTAAGTGGTTAGAAACTGCGATTAATCAGAATCCATTTGATAGTAAATTTTTCTTTTGGATGGATGCTGGTGGATCTAGATTTTTTGAGGACTATGATTTGTCTCAACCATATCCAAGTATCAATGGCATAATTGCTTTAGAAGAAATGGGAGATCAATTTGTGATTCAAATGAATATGGAGTATTATAAAGATCTTGCAAATGCATCCACTCTAACAAAAGACTATTTGTTAGATAACAGATCTTATGTATTGGGGTCTATGTTTGGTGGAACAAAAGATGCATTATTGAAAGTGGGTAAAGACATTGAGGATGTCTTTATTAATGACATGCTTATGAATGGATTTGTAAATAATGAGCAAATAGTATTAGGTTATCTGGCAAAGACTAATCCTGATGACTTTGCAATTTATGAAAGACACAACGGTAAACACATGGCGTTATTTGAGGAGCTTGGTAAACGATGAAAATTACACTAGTTGGTCCCGGTATTATGCCAATCCCACCTATAGGTTGGGGTGCGGTTGAAATACTTGTTTGGGATACTAAAAATGCTTTAGTGCAATTGGGGCATGAAGTTCAAATTGTCAATACTAAAGACCCAAATCAAATCATACGAAAAATAAATTCTTTCCGACCAGACTTTGTGCATGTTCATTATGATGAATTTATTGGAGTTTATTCTTACATTCAATATCCAAAAGCAATTACAAGTCATTTTGGATACTTGGAGAGACCAGAAATGTTTGGTGGTTATGCAAATATCTTAAATGCATTTACTAAAATCAAACCAAATATTTTTTGTTTGTCTGAAGGAATTAAAGAGGTATATAAAATTCTTGCTGATGTTCCACAAGAAAATCTGTACGTCACTCCTAATGGGGTAAACACTCAAGCATTTAATTTTGTTGATAATCCAAAGTACCCTGATCGTAGTATCTATCTTGCCAAAATTGATTATCGAAAGCGTCAATACATGTTCCAAGGAATTGATTCTCTTTGGTATGCTGGTAACAATGCTGATAGTAGATTCAATACTTCAAAGAATTACCTTGGTGAATGGGACAAAAAAACTCTTCATAAGGACTTGACAAATTACGGAAATCTGGTATTGTTAAGTGACGGTGAAGCACATCCTCTAGTCTGTATGGAGGCACTTGCATCAGGTCTTGGTGTAGTTGTCACAGAATGGGGTAAAGCAAATCTAGATGATTCAAAAGAGTTTATCACAATCATTCCCGAGGATAAAATTAAAGACATCAATTATGTAGAGCAAGAAATAATTAAGAATAGAGAATATTCAATACAACATAGAGAAGAAATTATTAAATATTCTATGAACTTTGACTGGGTTAAGATTCTTAAAACGTATTATATTCCCAGTGTAGAAAACATTATCAAACAATTTGAACTTAAACTAAACAAATGATTGGATTCAATGCATTAGGGCAATTGGGTAGACTTGGAAATCAAATGTTTCAATTTGCTGCTCTTAAAGGAATTGCCAGACACCGGGGATTTGAATATTGTTTTCCCCCTACAAGAAATAAAAATGAGTGGACAGATCACCAATTGTTTAATCCATTTAAACTTTCTTCCACAAATCAATTAAATGTTCAGTTTATAGATGCGAATAGACCTACTATTGAGGAATCTGGATTTGGGTTTGATAAGAATTTATTTGAACAATGTCCCGATTGGGTAAGCATTCAAGGGTTCTTTCAGACAGAAAAATATTTTAAACACATTGAAGACGAGATTCGTGCAGACTTCGAGTTTCGTGGTGAGATATTAGAACCCGCAAAGAAAACAATGTCTTATTGGAAAGATCCTATTGCATTGCATATTCGTAGAACAGATTATTTGACTAACCCAAATCATAGTGAACTTCCAATGTGTTATTATGATGAAGCACTTTCAAAATTTGATGAGAAAAGAGATGTAATTATTTTCTCAGATGACCCTAATTGGTGTATGCTAGTTCCCCAGTTTGATAGTGATCGATTCATGATATCCCAAACTGGGAGCAACTATATGGACTTGTGTTTGATGTCTTTGTGTAAGGATCATATTATTGCAAACAGTTCATTCAGTTGGTGGGGTGCATGGTTAGGGAAAGATAATCATGTGATTGCTCCAAAGGATTGGTTCCTTGGATCTAATAATCAACACCTTGATATTTCAGATTTGATTCCTGAAACTTGGGAGAAGATATGATGAAAGTTGCTATTGTTTTTATTGGTACAAATAATTACATAAATTTTCTACCTAAGTATTATGAAAATATAGAAAAATATTTTCTTCCGAACGCACAAAAAACTTTTCTAGTATTTACTGATGGTAAACTTGAAGATCCCCCAGAAAACATTATATCATACTATCAAGAACATCTTGAATGGCCGTACATTACACTTACTCGTTTTGAGATCATTAACAAAGCAAGAGATGAAATTGCTAAAAATGACTACATGGTTTTCCTCGATGCTGATGCTCTCGTTGCCAATCGAATTTTAGAAGAAGAATTTTTCTCAGACAAACCTTTGTTTGGAGTCTGGCATCCTTGTCACAATCTAGGTATGCCTCCTCACAATAAACTACCGGGAGCATTTGAGACTAACTCAAACTCACTAGCATATGTTGACGTTGACAAAATTGAACCAGCAGTGTATTATCAAGGATGTGTATGGGGAGGAAAAGTCCCTGAAGTTTTTGAGATGATTGATGAACTTCAAAATAATGTAAATAAAGATCTTGAAAATGGTGTGATTGCGGTTTGGCATGATGAAAGTCATATCAATAGATATTTTATTGACAACAAAGATCGTGTTCACACATTAGGTCCAGAGTATGCGTATCCAGAAGTCTTTGCTGGGTATTGTGAGTTTTCTCCAAAAATTATTCATCTTGCAAAAGATAATTCTAAGTACCAAAACTGAAAATGGATAAGAATAAGTCAACCTATAAACTCAAAAATATTGCTCCAATATACTATCTCAATCTGGATGATCAACCAGAACGAAAAGAATATATGGAAGATCAATTCAAATATTGGGAAATTGAAAACTATACTCGCATCTCTGCCTATGATGGACGCAATGATGATTTGAGTGACATCATCAAGGGACGTTATCCTTCTGATATGACTTCTGGTGAGATTGGATGTACAACGTCTCATCTTAAAGCAATCAAACAATGGTATGAGACTTCTGATAGTCCTTATGCTATTTTTATGGAAGATGATGTTGATCTAGATACTGTTCGGTTTTGGGATTTTACCTGGACACAGTTTGTTAGTAAACTTCCTTATGATTGGGATGTAATTCAACTAGCAATTATTTGTACAGGTGCTCTTCATGTAAAACTTCATCGCAGATTTATTAATGATTTTTCTACTGCCTGTTATATGATTACTCGTCACCATGCAGAAAAACTTATCAGACATCATATAAGAGAAGACAAATATAAACTTGATAATGGAGTAAAACCGAGAGCAGTTGCTGACGATTTGGTATATAATTCTGGTAATACTTATGCTATACCTTTGTTTTTGTATAAGATTGAATTGGGATCTTCTATTCATCCAGAACATATTGATATTTTTCATAAAGCAAGTCACGATGGATTACGACAATACTGGTCCCAGCACGGGTGCAATCTTAAAATTGAGGAATTGATGGACTATGATCCCTATTTGGGTAGGGTGACGGAACCAGTCCCCCAAGATTAGTAAGTCTTATGGGAAGGGGGATTGACACCCCTTTCTTTTTGCTATATAATTGTGTAACAATTCTTAACGAATCTAAAAATGACTGTAACAACCAATGATCGTGGCCAACAGAATATGTTTGCTAAAGAACCCACCATGTACTACCAGAACTATGGTATGCTGTCTCCGAATCAGGTGAAAGAGCGTACCAATGGTCGTTGGGCAATGATGGGATTCGTTGCCGGTATCGTTTCCTATGCTCTCACTGGAAACTTCTTTTTCGGCATCTTCTGACCTACTATTGACAATGACTCAAATTATCTTTACAATTACGAGTGTTGCCTTTCTAGTTTTACTGGCACACTCTGTAAATCAACTTTCCGAAACTTATTGACTTATGACATATAATGTTACTCTCTGCACTGCTGATGGTAAGGAAACTACCATTCAATGTGAAGGGGATCAATACATTCTAGAAGCAGCAGAAGACGCGGGGGTTAACCTTCCGTATTCTTGTAAAGCAGGTGCCTGCTCTGCCTGTGCCGGAAAACTGATTTCTGGTACTGTGGATAACGAGCAACAATCTTTCCTTGATGACGATCAGATCGCAGAAGGTTGGGTCCTTACCTGTGTTGCATATCCTACCAGTGACTGTGTAATTCTCACTGAACAGGAAGAAAACCTGTGAGTGCGGGAATGCTCGGGCAACTCAGCATTGCCCTTCAAGAACTCATAGAATCAGGTGCCTGGGATAAAGATGACGAACTCAAAGTTTGCACCTCAGGCACTCTACCAAAAGACAAATTTATTGTAATTCAAAACACTACTAAAAGGGAGAAAAACTAATGAAAAACTTTGGATGGACTGAACAAGCAGAACGACTGAATGGTCTTCTCGCAATGATCGGAATCGTTGCTGCTATGGGATCTTATGCTCTTACTGGGCAAGTAATTCCTGGAGTGTTCTGATGCGATACAATTATATGCGTAAAGAAAACGACCAAATTCCTCATACAGTCGAGTTTGTATTTCGTGAGTCTGGTGAGTTTGTGACTCGCAAAGCATCGGAACTTTTTGATGGAAAACGTGTTGTAATTTTCTCACTTCCTGGTGCATTTACTCCTACTTGCTCTGCTTATCAACTTCCTGGTTTTGGGGAAAAGTATGATGATTTCAAGGCACTTGGTATTGATGAAATCTATTGTATCTCTGTGAATGATGGATTTGTAATGAATGCCTGGGCAGAAGATCAGGAAATTCAAAATGTAAAACTCATTCCTGATGGTAATGGTGATTTTACTGATGCAATGGGGTATCTCGTCAGCAAATCTAATCTTGGTTTTGGGTGGCGTTCTTGGCGTTATGCTGCTATTGTGAATGATCGTCTCATTGAAAAGATCTGGGTTGAGGAAGGTATTTGTGATAATGCCGATACTGATCCTTATGAGGTCACGACTCCTGATAACGTATTGACTTATCTTCGTTCTTCTGTGTTGGAACTCGAACTCGTTTGATCAATATAAAAGACTCTCTTCTATATAATAAAGAGGGTCTTTTTTTATGCCTAGGAATCATCTTACAAAAGAAGAAATGAAGTGCTATGTTCAAAAACTGAAAGATCAGTTATTTAAGGAACAAATTAGCAGTTACACATCTGACCCAAAAGGATTAGCAAACAAATATTTAAATCAAGTTCTTGATAAGATAGAGGAATATTACAGATGATTTTTCACTTTTTTGATTATTATCTTGCGATTGCCGCCTTTATTCTGGTCTTAAAGGCGGCCTCATAAATCTAATCACCAGACCCCTTGACATCAGCGACAACCAGTGTTATGATAAATAGGTAAACAAATGTTACGGAACGCAAAGTTCTTGTAACATTGTCAACTCCCATTAACCGAGACCTATGGGGAGGTTAAACATAGTCTCTCATACCTACACTGGAGGGTGGTGTAGGATATACTGTAACTGTTCAGTTCCCCCTGAATTCTTATTTACCCTTTAACGAAAAAATGACTGCTACAATTGCTACACGCCGTTCAGGCGAAAACGTCTGGGAACAGTTCTGTTCCTGGGTGACATCAACGAACAATCGTCTTTATGTGGGGTGGTTCGGTGTTCTTATGATTCCTTGCCTTCTCGTTGCTACTTCCGTATTTGTTATTGCATTTATTGCAAATCCACCTGTCGATATTGACGGTATTAGGGAACCAGTTGCTGGATCTCTTATGTGGGGAAATAACATCATCTCTGGTGCTGTTGTTCCAAGTTCTAATGCTATTGGTCTTCACCTTTATAATCTTTGGGATGCATCTTCTATCGATGAAGCACTCTATAATGGTTGGGCATACCAAGCAGTAGTATTCCATTTCCTCATTGGTGTTTGGTGCTATCTTGGTCGTGAATGGGAACTCTCATTCAGATTGGGTATGCGTCCGTGGATTGCAGTTGCTTATAGTGCTCCTGCTATTGCCGCAACTGCTGTATTCTTGATTTATCCTTTTGGTCAAGGAAGTTTTAGTGACGGAATGCCACTTTCTATCAGTGGAACCTTTAATTTTATGCTAGTGTCAGTTTGAGGCACTCCTGGAAAGTAATTTCCTTGGCTAAACAGGGTGAACTGCTGGAACCCTAAGTTATATTGTATTCTTTCAATATTGTGCTAGTATAAATAAAAATAAGTTAGCATAATATTAAATGAGTAAACCACTTTCTTTTGAACATATTCAAAATATAGCCGAATCTAGAAATCATAAATTAATTTCTATGGAAGGGTATACTTGCGTTAAAAGTAAAATAAAATTTTTCTGTTTTACTTGCAATAATGAATTTGAAACATCTTTAGCGTCTTATAAAAACTCACCTAAAACTGGTTGCCCACATTGCAAAAAGAAAAGAATTTCTGAATTGCATACCAATAAACTAGTTTCTTCGCAAACTAGACAAAAATTAAGTAAAAAGGCAACTGGACGAAAAGGTTCTTTAAAGGGTGTATGTGGAAAAAACCATCCAGCCTTCAAAGGAACACCAAGTAGAGATTTACATAATCCCTCAACAGATTATTATATTTGGATAAACGCCGTCAGGGAAAGAGTTGGACGTTATTGTTGCGTCACTGGGTCTAAAAAAGATTTAGTAGTCCACCATTTATATGGTTGGAACGCATATCCAGATTTAAGATATGATATTACTAATGGAATTGTTTTAACAAAACAAATTCATAAAGAATTTCACGATAAATGGGGATACGGTAATAATACAAAAGAACAATTTATTCAATTTTTGAAAGAACAGTATAATATGGAAATCAGCATCCAAGTTGGAGGTACACCTCCAAAAGGTTCAGAGACTACTGGAGAGGTTTAGTCCTCTTAATAACCAGAATAAGCTCCCTGCCCCCATTATGGGGTGATGATATAGTCCACTCCCTTACGAAAGTCTGGGGTAAAGTGTTCAGGCAGAACATAATATTCTTATGAATCCGTTTCACCAAATGGGAGTTATTGGAGTCTTCGGTGGTGCTTTTGCCGGAGCAATGCATAGGGAACTGTGCCCTTGCTGAGTAATCAGTAAGTGAAAATCGGGTGAACTGCTGGAACCCTAAGTCCTTTATGGATAAGGCAATCAGCATCCAAGTCCTAAGTACACTTAGGAAAGGTTCAGAGACTACCTGAGGGGTTTAGTCCCCTTAATAACAGGCAAGAGTGCCCGACAACCTAATAAAATAGGTTGATGATATAGTCCACACCTTATGAAAATAAGGAATAGAGGTGGGTTCCCTCGTAACCTCCTCACTGGTTCGTGAGACAACCGAAACTGAGTCTCAGAATTATGGTTATAAGTTCGGTCAAGAGGAAGAGACTTATAATATTGTTGCCGCACACGGGTATTTCGGTCGTCTTATTTTCCAATATGCGTCCTTTAATAACTCCCGTAGTCTGCACTTCTTCCTTGCTGCACTTCCAGTAATTGGTATTTGGTGTGCTGCTATGGGTATTGCAGTTTCATCTTTCAATTTGAACGGTCTAAACTTCAATGAATCAATTCTTGATCATCAAGGTCGTCCAATTCCTACTTGGGCAGATATGCTCAATAGGGCAAACCTTGGGTTTGAAGTGCAACACGAACGAAATGCCCATTATGAAAGTGGTGGCTCTATCAAGTAATTGGTAGATGTAAATCGGATGAATTGCTGGAACCCCTCCAAAATAAAAGGGCAATCAGCAGCCAAGCCTCAAACGAACTTTTGAGGAAGGTTCAACGACTAGGTGGTTTAGGAAGCGTCCTATGTAATACACCATTAGCGTCCGACAACCTAATAAAAAGGTTGATGATATAGTCTGCTCCATAAGAATGGTAAACTTATGGGTTAAGCGAACTTTCCTTTAGATTTGGCATCAGTACAAACAACTTCGGTTGCTCTTACTGCTCCTTCTATCGGTTGATAAATAGTTAAGGTTCATAGAACCATAACGGCAAATGGGAGAGGACTTCGGTTCTCTCCTTTTTTGTGGTATAATAAATAGTAATGCCGTTAAATCTATGAAACCGAAATGTACAAGGAATTGTTGTACTCAAAACTTCTAGTAGAAAGTGTAAGAAGTAAATCTACTGGAGAGTTTCATTATGTTTATGTGGTTATTTCAGAAGAAAAACCAAATTATTTTTATGTTGGAAAACATTCTACAAATAATTTAAATGATAAGTATTTGGGTAGTTCCAGAGATATGGATTGGAATTGTTTGAGTAGAAAATTATATCCAGTCGCATTTTTTCAAACAGACCAAGAAGCATATGATTATGAAACTTTCATTCTTAAAACATACAATTTGAAAGATAATCCATATTGTATTAATAAATCAAATAATGAATTTGATATTTCTGTTGGTGGATGGAATAAAGGGATAAGTATCCACGAAGATAAAAGAAATATAGCAACCAAATTGTACAGTAATGGATTATCTACAACAGAAGTAGCAAAAGAACTTGAAATATCAAAAGGTTCTGCTATGGTTTTGTTAAGACAATCTGGTGTAAAATTGAGAGAAAATCGTACTACTTCGTATGGAGATGAATATTGGAAAAATCATATTCATAAAGAATGTGAAAGAAGAGGATTAGAAGTTGTTTATATTCCACCTAAAGTAAGTAAATGGTCTAAACTTAAAGTATCTTGTGAGTGTAGTGGAGTAAGAGAAGTTCTTATATCTGGGTTAAAATTAGGTGATACTTGTTGTAGAAAATCATCAAAACTTGGTAGTAAAAATCCTATGAAAGGTAAAGTTCCACATAATAAGGGAAAGAAAAAATATGTCTCATAATAATCAACACCACCCTATGGAACCTTGGGTAATCTGGGCAGGTATAGGAATAATGGGATTCACTGTTCTTGTGTTTGTCGCATTCACTCTCTCGGTAATTTATTGGGGATAAACCAATGCTTCTTATTCTTTTCCTCTTTGAACTTTTTGGACTTTTCCTTTTTCTAATATCTCTTTTCCCATAAAATTATTACTATGAAATGCGATCCACTAAAGACTGGGTTTTATTGTGTTGATTATACATATATGGGAGAAAAAAATCTGCCGTATATTTTCAACTGAAATCTGCACAAGAGGCACTCGTTAAAATGATAAAAAATGGAGTAGATTGCCAGAGTCTTCGGGAATGGAAACCAAAATTAGAAATAATGTCTATTAGTAAAAAATGAAAAAAGTAGCAATCTTTGGTTCGGCAAGAACCAATCCACAGTCAGGTCTCTATAAAGCAGCAGAAAAACTTGGAAGAAACATTGCTGAACAAGGATGGATTGTTGTCACTGGAGGGGGTCCAGGAACGATGGAGGCGGCAAATAAAGGTGCTATGAGTGTCTGTGATGGAGATCAACTCTGTTCGGTCGCAGAGGCAATCTATCTACCCTTTGAGGAAGGAGTGAATGCCTATGTGCAGGAGTATGAGAAGCACGAAACCTTCTACTCACGTCTCAAGACTTTTGCCGAGTGTGATGCTTTTATTGTGACTCCTGGTGGTATTGGAACATTGTTGGAAATGGCAATGATTTATCAATTGGTCCAGGTCAGTCATATAGATAAGAAACCAATCATCTGTGTTGGTAGAATGTGGAGAACTCTTCGGAATTGGATTGAAGAAGAAATGTTGGAAAACGGATTTTTAAGTAATGAGGATATGAAACTCATTCATTATGTGGATAGATTTTCAGAGGCAACACATTTACTCAACGGTCTTCTTTCAAATTAATTTACTTTTGTCTTTACAAAAAATCATAAGTGTCCTATAATAACGAAAAGCGATAAAATTATGAACGAGTATTGGGTTGTGTCTGATAGTAAAACCGGAAAGGTCATTGCTCATTGTGGAGAAGAACAGGATGCCATCATGATGCTTTTATATGGTAATAGAACTTACAGAAAACAAAAATTTATCGCCGATCAGATAATTGATATTTCTTCTACTACGGATAAGCAACTTCCTGGTCAACTTGGACTTCCTTCGGCAAAAGAGCAATTACCTCCAATAGAATTACAGCAACAGGTTTGGTTGCCCGAAGGTCAGGGTGAACCTGTGGTGATATAATATCCTAAAAACAAAAATCAAAGTTAATTTCAAAAAAGGGGGCAAAAATTTCCCGGTAATTTTTTGACTCCCAGAGGTTTTTCAATAAATATCTTCAAGTCGCGGTAAATTATGGATCTACTCCATTCGCCTTCAGAATACTTGTTCAATCTAAGAACAACAAGTCCAGGAGAAGCGAAACGATTATGGAGACGAGAAATAAAAGAAAGTTGGGATAATAAATGTGCTTATTGTGAATCTGAAGAAAATCTCACAATAGATCACATTATCCCTCAATCAAAAGGTGGAATGGACTTTACAAAAAACGTAGTTTGTTGTTGCCATTCCTGTAATCGGGATAAGGGTCATACTCCTTGGGAAGAATGGTACTTTTCTCAAGAATTTTTTGATAATGAAAGATATCAAAAAATTAAGGACTGGATGAAACCTGATCCTCCAATTAATCTATTTTCATATCGCCCCAGAAGGAATAACGTGACTTGAATAAATAAATGAAAGTAGTATATACTGCTTTTCCGGTAAATACTGAATGCAATAAATGTCCATTCCGATCAGGATTAGAAGATCTGCCGTTCCTGGTAAAAGACCTACGGTAGGACAACTATTAAGTGCTGAATTAGCATACAATACTTATGATGGTGAGCTCACCGCAAAGAGAGAGCGTCCAGGAATTGGAACAGACATTATCCGCATCGGTTCAGGTGCAACAGTAACCAATGTAATTTACGTCACAAAAGATGGAAACGACTCCAACACAGGACTCAAACTCGGAGACGCAAAAGCAACCATCACAGGAGCAGTCGCAATCTCAACAGCAGGTTCAGTTATTAGAATTAGTGCTGGATCTTATGTAGAAAATAATCCAATTCAAATTCCGAATCAAGTTAGTATTATTGGTGATAGTTTAAGAGAGGTATCTGTTACTCCACAAAATCAAGGAGACCTTTTTTATGTTGGTAATGGAAACTATATTGCCGAAATGTCATTTGTAGGATCAGCAAACACTGGTGCTATTTTTGCTTTTAATCCAAACAAACCAGTCTATAATAATCAATCACCTTACGTTCAAAATTGCACCAACTTTATTCCTGGAAGTATTGGAATGAAGATTGATGGTAAACATTCAATTGGACCAACCAAGTCAATGGTTCTTGATTCTTATACACAATATAATCAAGGTGGTATAGGAGTTTCAATTACGAACGAAGGATATGCACAGTTAGTTTCACTATTTACAATCTGTCCGGATACTGCAGTTTTTTGTGGATCTGGTGCTGCCTGCGATTTAACCAACTCCAATGCTTCTTTCGGAAATTATGGTTTAGTTGCTGATGGAATTGGACCTCGAAAATATACAGGAATTGTAACATCAGTATCAGCAGCAAATAGTGATACTTTTGTTATTAATTTGACTACCCAACCATCTTCAATTTCAACAGCATTATATTCTAATATTACAGGTTTAACAACAATTACAACATCAACTCCTCATGGATTTGATGTCGGTATGGGCGTAACTATTAAAAATTTAGCATTTCTTTGTCCATCAACTGGAGATCCTCCTGATATTCCAGTAAGATCAATTACGAATGCAATTTATGATAATGTAACTGGAATTACAACAATTACCACTTCTGTTTCTAATCATCGTTTTAGTGTTGGGATGGGTGTTAGTATTGTAGGTCTTGGTTTTACTTGTCCTTCTGGACCAGGGATAGTTACATATCCAAGTGGTAAAGAAGGGTATGTTTTTAGAGTAGATTCAATACCATCATCAAATCAATTCACAGTAAATGTAGGTCCATCAACTTTACCTCATAATTATGTTTCTGGTGGCACTGCAACATTTATGGGATATGCCTTTCCCAGTGGAAATTTTGGAAACGTGTTTGAAGTTCAGTCAGTACCAAATCCAACAACCTTTACAGTCTATACTGGCATTTCCACTCTAAGTCATAGTTACGTTGCTGGTGGATCCGCAAAAATTAATGTTATAAGACCTTTTGATGGTCAAGTCGTTTATTTTGATAATCTATATTATACTGTTGGAAAAATTGTAGTAAGTTCTGGTGGAACTGGATACAATTCCAGTCCAGTTGTTACAATTTCTTCCCCATCAGAAAGTTGGGGAATACAAGCGACAGCAGTTGCGGAAGTGGTGAATGGATCTGTGGTTGCAATTGAGGTCGTATCCAGTGGAAGGGGATATACATCAACACCAACGATTACAATTTCCAGTCCAGATGTCGGGATAAATACAGCAACATCTACTTTACAATTACTTCCAACATATTATTCAATCGTAAGTTCAACTCCTATTTCTTCTGGAATTTCTACAATTACGGTGAGTGATAATGTTCCTTATGCTGTCGGTCTTGGTTCTACTGTTCCATTCTTTAAACAAAGTAGAGTATTGGCATCAGGGCATTCTTTTGAATATATTGGTTCTGGAACAAATATTAATGGTGCCCTTCCTTCTCAAGGGGGAGTTCCAATTCAAGATAATGAAATTGATATGAGAAATGGTGGTCTAGTTGTCTTCACAAGCACCGACCAATCTGGTAATTTTAGAATTGGTGATGGTGTTGTAATCAACCAAACAACCGGAACTATTTCTGGAACATTTTACTCTAAAAGTTTGTTTTCAACAATGACCCCATTTATACTTGCATTGGGAGGAGAATAAAAAATGGCACTTGCACTCAACGTATTTAAAACTGTTACTAAAATTGCAACTACAAATGCAGTTGGAATCTACACTGCTCCAGTTGGTTATACTGGTGTTGTTCTTTTAGCACAAGCAGCAAATATTGGTAATAATACCCAAACAATTTCTTTTTCACATCAACGAACAACCGCTGGTATTGCAGTTACTACTGAAATAGTGAAAAATTTTCCAATCTCTGCAAGTGATACTGCAAATCTTGTTGCAGGTAAATTAGTTCTTGAGTCCGGTGATGTTCTTGTATTATCCGCAAGTAATGGGACTGATATTAAATTTTTAGGAAGCATTCTAGAAACACTTAACTAAAATGGCAAAATACGTCAGCGGCAGACAAAAAAATCTTAAGGTTGGTATATCATCTTATAGTGAGAATCTAACTTCACTTGAGGTTATTGGAAATGTTGGTATTGCAACTACCAATGCAACATCAAAACTTTATGTCGTTGGTGATGGATATTTTACTGGTGTAGTAACTGCGTCTAAATTTTCTGGTGATGGTTCATTATTAACTGGTGTTGTTAGTAATAGTTCTGGTATTATAGTTCAAGATGAAGGTAATTCAGTAGGAGCACTAGTCACTACTCTTAACTTTTCAGGTTCTTCGGTATCAGTTTCAAACTCTGTAAATGGAATTTCGACAGTAACAATTACTGCGAACGGTAGTATAACTTATGTTGATACTGCAGGAATTGCAACTTATGCAACATCTGCAGGTATTGCAACTTATGCATCATCTGCAGGAATTGCAACTTATGCAAGCAATGCAGGAATATCAACTTATGCGGGAACCGCAGGTATTGCAACTAATCTTAAAGGTGGTTCTAATGGAACTTTAGTATATCAATCTTCTATTGATACTACAGCATTCTTATCAAATGGAACATCTGGACAAATACTTCAGTCTAATGGTGGAGCAAATCCACCATCTTGGGTAGATGCTGCTCCCTCTAATGCTCTTACCGGACTTACAGTTAGAGATGAAGGAAATATAGTTGGAACTGCGAATAGTATATCACAATTAAATTTTGTTGGTCCTATAGTATCTGTTATCGCATCATCAACAGGTATTGCAACTGTTACATTTTTAGATTATGTTTATAATGCAGGTATTGCAACCTATGCAACATCTGCAGGAATAGCAACTTATGCAAGCAATGCAGGTATTGCAACCAACGCAACCTATGCAACATCTGCAGGAATAGCAACTGCCCTACAAAACTTAAGAATTTTTGAGATTACTGGAGATATAGTTGCATCTCCCATTAGTTTCAATGGTACTGGTAATGTATCTCTTGCAGCAACAATTCAACCTAATAGTGTTGCTTTAGGTAGCGACACCAGTGGTGATTATGTTCAGTCAATTTCTGGAACATCAAATCAAATTACAGTTACATCTGGAACTGGAGAAAGTTCTACCCCAACTTTGAGTATTCCAACTCAATTCACTGCTCCTCAAGATGTAACAATCACTAGAGATCTTCAAGTCAATCGTAACTTAAATATAAATGGCAATATTACGATTGGTGGTACTTCGGCAACAATTTTCACACAAACATTAAATGTGTTTGACCCAGACATTGTTCTTGGATTTAGAACTGATGCATTAGGTAATGATGTTTCTAACGATAACACAGCAAATCATGGTGGTGTTGCACTTGCTTCGACTGAGGGAACTCCATTAGTTCAGTTATTCATTGCTGGTATTGAGACAAACCCTGCCACATATAAGAAAATTATGTGGTTCAAGGCAGGTGAGTTTGCTGGACTTGGCACCGATGCTTGGTTGATGAACTATGCTGTGGGTATTGGATCTACGCAATTCCCAACAGGAACAAGACTTGCTGCTGGTGCAGTTCAAATTACAGAAAGAGACTTAACAGTTGTAAGAAACATTAATGCTTCTGGTATTATAACTGGAACTCTTGCAAATAATCTTACACTTAATACTTCGGGAATTGGTCTTTCAGGTATCTCAACATATAATAATTCAGGTTCCACAACATTTACAATTACCAGTAATGCAACTAGTAATAATACTTCTACTACGATTGTTGCTAGGGATTCTTCCGGAAACTTTAGTGCCGGAACTATTACTGCTAATTTAACTGGTACAGCATCAACCGCATCTTTTGCTACAACTGCTTATAATTTAACTGATGCTGCAAATATTATCACCGGAACAATTAATAGTTCTAGATTATCTGGAACTTATAATATTAGTATTAGTGGCAATTCTTCTACAGCAACTTATGCAACATCTGCAGGAATAGCAACTTATGCAAGCAATGCAGGTATTGCAACCTATGCAACATCTGCAGGAATAGCAACTTATGCAAGCAATGCAGGTATTGCAACTTATGCTGAAACAGTAGGTATTGCAACTTATGCAAGCAATGCAGGTATTGCAACCTATGCAACATCTGCAGGAATAGCAACTTATGCAACATCTGCAGGAATAGCAACTTATGCAAGCAATGCAGGTATTGCAACTTATGCTGAAACAGTAGGTATTGCAACTTATGCAACATCTGCAGGAATAGCAACTTATGCAAGCAATGCAGGTATTGCAACCTATGCAACATCTGCAGGAATAGCAACTTATTCAATAAATTCTGGCGTTTCTACATCAGTTATTGGTGGTATAAGTTCAGTAACACAATTACAAGTTACTGGAGTTTCAACATTTACTAATGGACCTTTATTCATTGGAACATCATCTACAACGGGAACTGCAAATCAAAACCTTCAAGTTTTCGGTGGTGCTTCATTTACTGGAACTAATTATAATATCGGCATTGGTACAACAAATCCATTATATACAATTACTGTTACGGATACCGGAACACCTGCAACTATTGGTCTCACAAATTGTCTTGCTGATTTCACTACAACAGCAAACAGTTACGGTCAAATTAATCTAAGAAACACCAGTGCGGGAACGAATGCTTCTGGTGATATTATTATTACTGCCGATAATGGAAATGATTTGAGTAATTTTATCGATCTGGGTATTAATAATAGTGGATTCTCTGTTGGTTCCTGGACAATCAATGGTACAAATGATGGATATTTGTATACGTCTGATGGAAATTTAAGTATCGGTGCAATTAATGCATCAGTTCCTAAATACATCTCATTCTTTACTGGTGGTACATTAATCTCTAACGAAAGGATGAGAATTAATTCCACTGGTGTTGGTATCGGAACAACAAATCCAATTGAAGTATTACAAGTTCAAGGTAATATTTCAATTAATGGTTTAGTTTCTTATGGGTCATCAATTTCAACTACGGCAACAATATCTCAAACTGCCATTTATTCCGGTCTTTCTACATCCACCTATCGTTCTGTAGAATATACAATTTTAGCAACACGGGGTACGAATTACCATGCGACCAAAATACTTGCAATTCATGATGGATCTATTGCATATAACTCCGAATATGGTAGCATATATAATAATGGAGTAGTAGGAACATTTGATGTTGATATATCCGGTGGGAACATCCGACTATTAGTAACACCAACAAGTGCATCAACAACAAATTATTCCATTAGTTTTATAGCAACAAAAATATAATTTAGATATAAAATTATGATAAAAAGTGGTTTTTTTTCACAAGGTAATACTCAAAGGCAAGGTAAAGAATATTATTTTATGGCGGGACTTCCAAGATCTGGAAGTACTCTATTGTCTTCTATATTAAATCAAAATCCAAGATTTTATTCGGGACCTTCAAGTCCAGTATTATCAACAATGTTTGCTATAGAGGATCATCTACTCAAAGATGAACTATTTCATGGTTACCCAAAACTAGAGCAAGCAAATCAAATAGTTTCCAATATCATTAGACAATATTACAGTGATGTAACTCAAAATGTGATTATTGATAAGAATCGAGCATGGACTGCTAGAGTTCCTTATATTGAAGGATATATAAGACAAAAAGCAAAAATAATTTGTCCGGTTCGTGATATTGATGAAATATTGACTTCTATGATTGTAATGATTCGTAGAAATCCATATAAAGAAGGTAACTTAAGAATTAATTTTATTGATGAACAACTCATAAAATTAAATATTCCTTTGAGTGATGATAATCGATGTGAGTATATTGCAAGTCCAGATGGAATATTAGGACAATCACTAAATGCAATTATAGAAGGATTTAATCAAGGATTCGGAGATCGCATCCATTTTGTAGAGTATAAGGACATTACAAATAATCCAGAAGAAACTTTAGGAAAACTTTATGAATTTTTGGGTGAGGAATATTATGAACATACATTTGATAATTTGGCGAATCACAATCGTGAAAATGATATGCAAACTTACGGACTTGCGGATATGCATGAGGTTCGTAAACAACTAAAAAATACAGCACCAAGTCCTAAAGAGATTCTTTCTCCTTATATTTTAGAGAAGTGTGTTGGAATGGATTTTTGGAGACAAGATAAATACATAAAATAGAGGATATTAAAATGGAAAATAAATTCAATAACGTAGAAAGAACAATTATATCTGCAACTGATAGCGAAAATCTGGTTAAAAAACTCGTTAGTGATGGAAATCACTCAGAAGAAATTCACAATATAATTAAATCAAATTTTGAACATCTTGAAATTATTTTAAATAGAGAAGGAGTAAAGGAATTAAATTCTCCAAAACTTGTCAATTTTCAAGAAACAATTAAGTTAGGAAGAAATTTTATTTCAAATTATAGTATTTGATATTTTTAAAATTAATTGGAGTTTATGGTAATGCAAGATAAGTATAGTATTTTTCATATTCAGGGTGGACTAGGAAAACACATTGCGGCAACAGCAGTCGCAAAAGCAATAAAAAATAATCATCCACACAGAAAACTCATTGTTGTATGTGTTTATACTGATGTGTTTATTAATTTACCTTATGTAGATAGAGTCTATCAGTTAAACAATACAAATTATTTCTATCAAAATTACATTGAAAATAAAGATTCATTAATTTTTCACAATGAACCTTATTTTACAACTGACCATATTCATAAACGTCTTCCACTCATCCAAACATGGTGTAAGATGTATGATTTGAAATATAATGGAGAATCTCCTGAGTTAAAATTTAATTCTTTGCAGAAAAAAATAGCAAAGGATGTGTGGAAAAAAGAAAATAAACCAGTCATGGTGATACATACTAATGGTGGATTGATAACTCCAGATGCAAAACCTTATATGTGGGCAAGAGATATGCCTCATGATATTGCACAACAAATTGTAGATAAGTATCATAAAAAATATACAATTTATCAATGTACAAAAATGAATTCATTGAAGTGTATTAATGCCACCGCAATTGAATATAATCAAGAAGTTCAGATGAGTACATTAGAATTTTTAAGTATCATTTTACATAGTGATAAAAGAATTCTAATTGATAGTTGTTTGCAACATGCTGCTGCTGCATTGGGTCTTCCTTCTGTGGTATTGTGGAATGGAACAAGTCCAAAGGTATTTGGATACGACATTCATACCAATATAGAAACAATGAAACCCCATAATTTTAAATTACCCGGAAGTTATTTGTTTGATTTTGATTTCAATGGAGTAGAGTATGAATATCCATTTAATGAAAATGAAAATTTATATGATATTAATGCGATCTTCTCTGCAATTGAAAAAACCTAAATAGTTTTAAACCAACGGGGATAGTGAACCTTGGCAGATCAGAACTTTAGAGTCAAACGTGGTATTGAAGTAGGAATCGGTGGAACCGTTCTTACTTCACTTGCGAATGGAAATATAGGAATTGGAACCACAAATCCAATATCAAAACTTTCTGTTAGCGGAGACGCAAACGTTACTGGAACCGTAACCGCATCTAGTTTTAATGGTAATGCTTCTAGTGCATCTTATTCTACAAACGCAGGAATAGCAACTAATCTAATAGGTGGAATAGGTTCAGTTACCCAACTACAAGTCACCGGAATCTCAACATTCTCTAGTGGTCCTATATTCATTGGAGCAGCAACCTCAACAGGAACTGCAGCACAATTATTGCAAGTAACTGGTGGTGCTTATATTTCTGGAAATTTAGGTATTGGAACCACAAATCCAATAACAAAATTGCAGGTTATAGGGACAGTAACCGCATCTGCATTTGTTGGTGATGGTTCTTTATTAACCAATTTACCTAGTAGTAGTAGTAGTAGTTCTTCACAATGGGTAACAACCACTGTTGGCATCCATACGCTTGCTAATGTTGGTATAGGAACCACAAATCCAACAACAACATTATCTATTGGTGGAACCACAGGAATTAGTTTTGCTAACAATAATGTAAGAATCGGTAATGTATTCACTGGGTCCTCAATTACTTCTGGAACTAATAATAACTTTATCGGTGTTTCTGCTGGGCGATTTACTACCACTGGATGTAATAATAACTTTTTTGGGTGTCTTGCCGGATGTAGTAACACCACTGGATGTGATAATAACTTTTTTGGTTTAATTGCTGGTGTTTTTAATACCACTGGAAATAATAATAACTTCTTTGGTCGTTATACTGGGTGTAGTAATGTTTCAGGATCTAATAATAACTTTATCGGTGCTCAGGCGGGGCGGGGTTCTGGTGGATCGTATAATAACTTTTTTGGTTTTTGTGCAGGACTTAATAACACTGGATCTAATAATAACTTCTTTGGTTTTCGTACTGGTATTTTGAACACTAGTGGATCTAATAATAACTTCCTTGGTTGTTATGCTGGATATTTTGCCATTGGATCTAATAATAATTACTTTGGACAAAAAGCGGGATGTGGTTCCAATCTTTGCAACTACGGAAATAATAATAATTTTTTTGGTTGTTATGCTGGGCGGGTCAATTCTTTTGGATCTGATAACAACTTCTTTGGTGCTGAAACCGGACGTTGTAATACTAGTGGGAGCAATAACAATTTCTTTGGTTGTTGTTCAGGACGTAGTAACACCACTGGAAATGATAATAACTTTTTTGGTTATTTTTCTGGATATTCTAACACAAGTGGGTCTAATAATACCATCTTTGGGATATATGCCGGATTTTTCAACACCACTGGATGCCACAATAACTTCTTAGGCATTTCTGCAGGACGTTATAACACCACTGGATGTCACAATAACTTCTTTGGCAATTCTGCCGGATGTAATAACACCACTGGATGTCACAATAACTTCTTTGGATGTTTTGCGGGACGTTATAACACCACTGGGTCATGTAATAATTTTAAGGGAAATTGTTCTGGTAACTGTAATAGTACTGGATGCAACAATAACTTCCTTGGTTCTTTGTCTGGATATTTCAACACATCTGGATGTCATAATAACTTTTTTGGATGTTCTGCTGGGTGCAATACTACTACAGGATCCGACAATATTTTCTTTGGTAGAAGTTCCGGGTGTACTAATGTCACTGGGTCGCAAAATATAGTTATAGGACCAACTCAAAATACGCCAATTGTTTCTGGTAATAATCAATTAGTCATCGGTGCTGGTAATACTTCATGGATTAATGGTAATAGCTCATATAACATAGGAATTGGAACCACAAATCCACCATCTAAACTCTATGTCTTTGGTAGTTCAGCATCCAATATTGTTGCAATTGGAACAGGAACGACCATTACTATTGATATGACCACCGGAAATAATTTTTCAGTAACATTAAATGGTAATTATACTTTAGGAAATCCTACTGGAATTACTACTGGACAAAGTGGAGTTATATTTTTAACTCAAGATGGTACTGGATCCAGAACCATTGGATTCTCATCTCATTGGGATTTTCCGAATGGAGTTGCTCCCACTCTTACAACAACAGCAAATGCGGTCGATGCTCTGTTTTATGTTGTAAGAAATGCAACTTCTATTGTTACGAATACTATACTGAACCCAAATTAATATGACTTTACCGAACGAAATTAATTCATTACTTGTTTCAACTACTGACGGTTATAAGATCGAACGCAGCCTGCGGTTCAACATCCCAGACTCTGCCTACTTGAACAGGACTTTCGGCTCACCAACCAATGCGTTCATTTTTACTATTAGTGTTTGGGTTAAACGTTCCGGGTCTAGTATCAACATTGAGAATATTTTCGGTGTAGGTACAGGAGCTGCCGCAGCAACGTCTTGGATTGGGTTTACTAATGATATTCTTTACCTATCCTTCCAGGACGCTTCTTATTTCGTATCCTCCTCCGCTCTCTACAGAGACCCCGGAGCCTGGTATCATATTGTGGCCGCAGTTGACACGACTCAAGCGACTGCTAGCGACCGCGTTAAGTTGTATGTTAACGGGTCGCAATTAACAGCAGTAACCGCAAGTTACCCGCCGCAAAACTCATCCTGGCAAATGAATGGTGCGTACTACCATGTGGTTGGCGCACGATATAGAACTTCGATTGACAGTTACTTTAACGGTTACATTACAGACTTTAACTTTGTAGATGGTCAAGCCCTGACACCCTCAAGTTTCGGAGAAACCAGCCTTATCACAGGTGTTTGGCAACCTAAAAAGTATATTGGCACCTACGGCAACAACGGGTTCTACTTAAAGTTTGCAGATAACTCCGGCACCACCAGCACTACACTCGGCAAGGACAGCAGCGGCAATGGCAACAACTGGACACCCAACAACTTCAGCGTCACGTCTGGGGCGGGTAACGACAGTATGACCGATACGCCCACACTTTACTCTGATGGTGGAAATGGAAGAGGTAATTACTCAACCCTGAACTCGGTTAACTCATTAACAACCGTCGCGCTATCTAACGGGAATCTTGATTACTCCTCCTCCACCGTTGGACAACTGGCATTAGCAACGATCGGGATCAGCACCAGAAAGTGGTATTGGGAAGTTTCTTCGACTGCGGGGACAACGGAAACTCAAGTCGGTGTGTATGGGACCTCAGCCTCAAGTTTGTACAGTTTGGAGGCCAACTCCACTGTTTACGGGATCAGGTTTGACGCTGACAATGGAACTTTAGATAGAACTTCGGATGGAACCAACTGGACTTCGATTGCAACAGGGTTAACCTCTGGACCATATTTTCCGTACTTTTACAATAACGGGAGCACCGCAAAAACTGTTTCGGTTAACTTTGGACAAAGAGGGTTTAACTTGTCAGTGCCTTCGGGATATAGAGCCCTGAATACGCAGAACCTACCCACACCAGCAGTACAAAAATCAAGAAACTACACGGACATAGTTACTTATACCGGCACAGGTGCTTCACTAACACCAACCAGCAGCCTTGGGTTCAGTCCTGATCTTGTGTGGATCAAAGGACGATCAGGTGCAACCGATAATGCAATTTATGATACATCCCGTGGAGTTCAACTAGATCTTGTCAGCAATACTTCTGGTGCAGAAACAACCGAAACACAAGGACTTACTGCTTTTAATAGCAATGGGTTTACTGTAGGTACACTTTCAAAGGTTAATACTATCTCATCCACCTATGTTGCTTGGTGCTGGGATAAAAGTGCCACACCAGGATTTGACATCGTAACCTACACCGGAAATGGTGCCAATCGCACCATTTCACATTCTCTTGGTGTTGCTCCAAGTTTAGTTTTAGTCAAACAACGTGGAAGTACGACAGGATGGGTGATGTGGCATACTAGCATTCCAGCAACAAACTATATTCCTTGGTCTTATGCTGGTAGCTCTACTTCTGGAACAACATACTGGAATAGTACTGCACCCACTAGCAGTGTTTTTAGTCTTGGAACTTCCACTGACGTAAATGCCAATGCTGGAACTTATGTAGCATACTTATGGGCAAATGTTGATGGATTTAGTAAAGTTGGATCTTTTACTGGAAATGGAAGCTCTGATGGACCATTCGTTTACTGTGGATTTAAACCAAGATGGTTAATGCTTCACAGTGGAGATAGTTGGTTGATTTTTGATTCCACAAGAGATACCTATAATCCAACCGCCACCACTTTATGGTCTAATCTTTCTAATGCAGAATCTGCCAATTATGTTCCACAAGATTTTTTTTCTAACGGATTTAAAATTAGATCAAGTTCCACTTCAACTAATACATCTGGGGGCACCGTTTATTTTGTTGCCTTCGCAGAATCTCCATTTAAATATTCACTCGCACGATAATTATGTCTTTCTTACTTAACGGTCAACCACTTGTAGTTGACACTCCTTTTACAGATGCTAATGGTATTCAATATCCATCCAATTGGTTACGTCTTTCTTCACCAGAAGAAAAGTCTGCTATTGGAATTACTGAAGTTCCTGATCCTGTATTTTATGATCAGAGATTTTATTGGGGACCAAATTTACCTAAAGACCACACAGATCTTGTGACACAATGGATAGCACAAACTCAACAAACTGCCAGTAGTCTACTCACCCCAACAGATTGGATGATTATTAGAGAATTTGATAATGGTACTCCAGTAAATTCGAGTATAAAAACTTTTAGAGAACAGATTCGTACCGACTGTATGAATAAAGTTTCTGAAATTAAAAAAACAACTACTACTGATGAATTGGTTGCTTATCTTACAGGTTCCGAGTATCCTATCTGGACTACTGAAATATCTAATTAATATTAATAACTTACCTTCAAAAACAACAAACCTATTCTACTCATAAAATTATACTTTGTCAAGGGGGTTGACACCTGACTCAAAATCCCTTATAATAATGAGGTCTTCAACATCCTTGTATCTTTGGGATTGAAGACCCTCTTCGGTGGTGTGTAGAGGTAATGGTGATAGTGAGGAGGGTTTTATACCCTCCTTTTTTCTATATAAATTATTATAAACTTTTATAAATTTAAAGAACTTATGAATTTCGCAGTATATACAAAAGAAGATTGCCCTTATTGTTACAAAGTCAAACAGGTTTTGGAGTTGACAGGAAGTAACTTTGTGGTTTATAATCTTAATGAACATTTTACCAAAGATGAGTTTTATGCCGAGTTTGGTGAAGGTTCTACTTTTCCACAAGTCATTTGTGACGATCAAAAATTAGGAGGGTGTGTTGACACAATCAAATTCCTCAAAGAACGACAAGTCATTAAATCCTGACCTAAATAAAAAAGAAGACCACTTTAATCGTGGTGTTGAACTTATTCTTAATGGAGGCAAAAGAAAGCAAACTCAACCATTCCACATCATCTTTGAGAAGATAGTTTGCTTTCTAAATCGGGAAGTTACTATCTATTTTGAGTTTTCCTTTAAGTCAAGGAAAAAAAGTAGTTTCCAGAGGTAAAAGAAATGCTCGCAATTAGTTTAGTTTTTGGTTCCTTTCTAACCATTTTGTTTCTGATAGTCGGGGTAATAGGTGGATGGGTTGCCCGAGATTATATGATGATGTACCAAGAAGGTGCAAAAAATATTGCCTATCATCCAGAGTTTTATGATAATGAAGGCAACTTTATAGACCAAGAAATTACTACAGTAAGATTTGAAAACGAAAATTATGACTACAACGACAACGAAGAAGACGACGACTAAACCAAGAGCAGCGTCTACAAAAACTGTAAAGGCGGAACCTGTAACTGAAAATCTTCCTACCAACCCATTTGCCTTTGAAGTTCTCAATCTGGTTTCTAAACAGAGAACGGATGCAAAAAAAGTAGAAATTCTAAAAAAGTATGAGGATCCATCAATTAAAGCAGTTCTTATTTGGAACTTTGATGAGAGTATAATTTCTGCATTACCTCCAGGTGATGTTCCTTATGCGGCAGTTGATGAAATGAGTTCATTCAAGGGAACTTTAAGTGAAAAAATTTCAGATGCTGTTGAAAAAATGGAAGAACTTGGTTCTAATTCATTGGGATCACAGGATCAGGGAAGATCAACTATTCGCAAAGAGTGGACAAGATTTTATAATTTCATCAAAGGTGGAAATGATTCATTGAGTTCTCTTCGTAGAGAAACAATGTTTATTAATGTCCTTCAAGGTTTGCATCCTTTTGAAGCAGAAATTGTTTGTTTGGTAAAAGATAAAAAACTGGAAACCAAATATAAAATTTCAAAACAAAATGTTGCAGATGCCTATCCGGACATTCAATGGGGCAATAGAGTTTGATTGATGGAAAATAATACAAAAGAAGCAAAGATGTCAACCAAAATCGATAATGAATCTTCTTCTGAATCTTGGACTGTCAGTGAAAAAGAATTATCAAGATCTCGCTATGGGTGTGAAATTTTAAAGGAGAGATGTACTGTTCAGGATGCAAAGGATAATAGTCTTCCATTAGATGCTTATCTTGTAACCTATACCGTAGATAACAAAATCTGCTATGATATTACAAGATCTGGTAAACGTGTAAGTATCTTTGATATGTACTATGATAAGTTTGGTAAAGACTCAATTCAAGATATACGTTGGGCTGATGGTAAAATAAACCCAAAGTTATGGGGTTATAAGTCTCCAGAAAAAAAGAAACGTAAATAACTTTCAAACAAAATCACCTTTCCCTAAAATCCAATGGAAGTACTTCTACTATCCTGTCTTCAGGCACAATTAATAGCAGGAAGAATTATAAAAACCGAGATTTCAAATCACATAAAGAATGATTTGATTATTGAATTAAAACAGAATACTTCTAAAGACTGTAAAATAAACTTAATAAAGAGCAATTGAAATTCAGAGGAAGATTGACAATCTTCCTTTTTTTATGTAAAATAGATTCTAGATACACTGAAAATAAAAATGGATCATTCTGAGTTAATCAGTTATTATAGTAATAGTATAACCAATGGAGTCATCAAACTTGCAGAAGAATATTTTGAATCTGGATCATTTCAGGTTAATTCAAATGAAAGAATTTTTCTCTTGAATGTAGTTGCAAAGGAACTTGTAAAATTGGTTAAAGATATTGAGGAAAAAAATGGACAAGGATAAGATAAAATTGATCATTAGAAATATGGAGTTACTACTCGACTCTCTAAAAGCAGAAGTTTATTCGGATATTCCATCCTACAATAATTATACAAAAACTGAAATTGCAAAAAGACCAATTTTAGACTATGATGAAATTTTTGAGGATAGTGATTTAGATGACTAATAGAGTCCGAGAACTTGTAAAACTGCTTGAAAGAATGGTGAAACAAGACCATATATATTCCGCCGAAAAACTCATAGAAATGAAACAACAACTGCGAATTGTAAAACAAGAACTCGCAAATCTTGAAGCAAAAACATCAAAAGGATTTGGAAAGAAATGACTGTAAAACTTATTAGCGTGACTCCAGATGCAGAAAAAACAATGGCATATGTTGCGAGAGTTTCTAATCCTGCGAATCAGGATTCTGAAAACTATTCCAAGTTGCTTGCTTATTGCATTAAGCATAATCATTGGTCTGTGTTTGAACAAAGTTTTATGACTCTTGAGATTGAAACAAACCGTGGAATTGCCGCACAGATTTTGCGTCACAGAAGTTTCACATATCAAGAGTTTTCCCAGCGTTATGCTGATACAACTCTTTTAGGGGAAGATATTCCACTTCCCGAACTTCGCCGTCAAGATACTAAAAATCGCCAGAACTCAATTGACGATCTTCCTACTGATCTCAAAATTCAATTGTATTCCAAAATTCAAGATCATTTTGATGCCGCTCAGGAACTCTACAAGGAACTTCTGGAGTCTGATGTAGCAAAAGAGTGTGCAAGGTTCGTATTGCCCTTAGCGACGCCTACAAGGATCTATATGAGTGGATCTTGTCGTAGTTGGATCACGTATATTGCTCTCCGTGAAAAATCAGGAACTCAACGAGAACATATGGATATTGCAAAAGCGTGTAAGGCAGTTTTTGCCGAACAATTTCCTATTTGTTACGAAGCTTTGGGTGGTGAATCCGAATGGAAAATTTGATCTAAATAAAATATCTTGAAATTATAACAATGCCAACATATAGATTTGAAAATATAGAGACTGGTGAAATCTTTGAGAAATGGATGTATATGGCAGAAAAAGATCCATATCTCAAAGAAAATCCAAATCTCAAACCACTTATTCCAACACAAATGAATGTTGGTGAAGCGGGGGAATGGAAAGATAAACTTGTGAAAAAAAATCCTGGATGGAACGATGTATTATTAAAAGCAAGCAAAGCTCCAAAATCAAATGTAAAACCCATATGAATAATATTATTAATAACTATTCCAACCTGGTTCATGCAAAAGAAAAGAAAACTTGAAATAAAAGTTGGGGATGTTTTCAATTACCTTACTGTTATAGATGATAAATCAGTATCATTTGTAGAACCATCTGGTAGAAAAAGAAGAACAGTTTTGTGTAAATGTAAGTGTGGTAAGGAACTTTTGGTAAGAGTTGATAATCTTTTTAGTAATAGTAAAAAACATAACAGAAAGAGTTGTGGTTGTACTAAAAATTTTGTAAATGGAATTAACGCCCAATCTAGAAGAAAACCAGAAAGTGTTTATAGATACGTTTATGAACAATACCAATCTGGGGCAAAAACTAGAAATATAAATTTTAATTTATCAAAAGAAGAACATCTTAAAATTATTAAACAAAACTGTTATTATTGTGGTTCGAAACCAAAATTAAAACAACCTCATAGAGGTAAAGGAAAATATGTAGGAGTTCCAGTTCCATATAATGGAATTGATCGGATAGATAGTATGAAAGGATATGAAAAAGAAAATTGTGTCCCTTGTTGCACCAAATGTAATTATATGAAAAGTGATATGGATTTATCCTCATTTATGGAACATGTCTTAAAAATAGCAAACTACCAAAAACTCTAATATGACAAGAAGAAACAAAAGAGCAGAACAACCAATCGGTGTTGGTCTTACAACTCGCCAAATGAAGCGTAAAAAACCATTAAATTCAGAATATCTTGTAGATATTGATCCACTTACAGAAAATCAGAAACTTTTGTTTAAGTATTATGATGAGGGTAAAAATATTTTTGCTCACGGTGTTCCAGGTTCTGGAAAAACTTTCTGTCTTCTTTATAAAGCACTCAAAGAAGTTTTAGACGAAAAAACTCCTTATGATAAAATTTATATTGTAAGAAGTTTGGTGCAAACAAGAGAAATTGGTTTTATGCCAGGTGGAGAAGATGATAAGAAATCTCTTTTCGAGATTCCTTATAAGAACATGGTAAAGTATATGTTTCAGATGCCCAGTGATGTAGATTTTGATATGCTTTATGGAAATTTAAAAGCACAAAATACTATTTCTTTCTGGTGTACTTCTTTTATTCGCGGCATTACTTTAGATAATTGTATTATTATTGTGGATGAAGCGCAAAATTGTTCAGCACATGAGAGTTTTTCTGTGATTTCAAGATGTGGTGAAGATACGAAAATTATGTTTGCTGGAGATATTGAACAAAGTGATTTGGTTAAAATGAGTGAAAAAACAGGTATTGTTGATTTTATGAGAGTAATTGATGCGATGCCTTCATTTGAAAAGATTGAGTTTAATGTAGATGATATTGTCAGATCAAAATTAGTTAAGGAGTTTGTACTCGCTAAAAAATCACTTGGTCTATGATTAAACCACAATAATATGCTATAATATAGGAAGATTGAGGTTCTAATGTCTAATCCCCTTATTGAAAAATATAATGAATTGAAGAAAAATGAAGATCTTAAATTTAAACATATTGATATTGAATTGCCCCAATTAGAAAGAACTACAATCGATGGGGTCAGATACTACAATGTGCCTGATGATGATCAATTTTTAAAACTTGTATCCATCACTTCCATTACGAGTCATTTTAATCGTGAAATCTTTATCAAATGGCGTAAGAGGGTTGGTGATGAGGAAGCGGAGAAGATTACTAAAGCGGCTACTTCTCGCGGTACGGATATGCACTCTCTTGTGGAGAATTATCTTTACAATAAAGATCTCCCTCCTGTGCCGCCACTTCCGGATTTTCTTTTTAAGATTGCGAAAACGGAACTGAATAGAATAAATAATATTCATTGTCTAGAAGGTGCTCTTTTTAGTAAACAACTTGGTGTTGCTGGAACAACTGATTGTATTGCCGAGCATAATGGAGAACTTGCTGTTATTGACTTCAAGACTTCTAAAAAACCAAAACCAAGAGAATGGATTGACCATTATTTTGTTCAGGCAATGTTTTATGCTATGGCATATTATGAGATGACTGGAATTCGCACCAAAAAACTTGTAATCATCATGGCATGTGAAAACGGTGAATGTGTTGTCTATGAAGAAAGAGACTTGAAAAAATATATGAAACTTGTTGTTGAATATATTAAAAAGTTTGTGAGTGATCGTCTGGAACTTATGTCTGCTTGACTATTGTATTACTTTAAGTTATAATAATAAATAATATATTGTGAAATACTATGAGTAATCCACTAGAAAATCTTTTAGAATTTGCTGTAGACCATATGGAACCAAGTAAAGAATTAGAACAAGCAATAGAAAATAAGTTTCTAACTCCTTCAAAGTTTGCTCTTGAAATTGAAAAAATTGTTGCAAAAGAAAAATTCAATTATATTGATGCAATTTGTCATTATTGTGAAATCAATAATCTTGAGGTAGAATCAGTCACTAAACTGATTTCAAAACCTCTGAAAGAAAGACTTAAGTATGATGCTATCAATTTGAACTTTATGAAGAAAACCTCAAAAGCAAAGTTGCCAGTATGAATGTGACTCCATTTGAAACATATCAACATTATTTGTCACTCAAAAATCACTTTACAAATCCAAAATACGATTTCTTTAAATATGGTGCAAAGACTCGTGCCAGTTTAACATCATTTAACAAACGCAAAGATCGTTATTTTTTTGAACGTACCAGTCGTAAATTTTCGGATAAAGAGATCGTAGATTTTCTTGTATCAAACTTTGTTGCATCAGATAATCCGAGTAATTTGTGGATCGGTGAAATCATCAATTCGGGTGAAAGAACATACTCTGATTGGATGCGTCGTCAGCAAAGTTTGACTTATTTGTTCAAAGAAGAGTCCGAACAATTATTTTCGGAAATAAAACTAGAAGATGCTTTGAATTGTTCCAAAGGACATCCACCAATTCTTAAAAAGTTTTTAAGTGGAAAACTATCCATAGAAACACTTACCATCTACAATAAAATATTTCACTTTTCAGTAGATTTTGATAAAAAACTTTTGGATCCTGTATGGGAGACTGTAGGACTAAAGATTTCAAAATATTCACCATTTCTAAATAAAGACGTGTTTAATTTTAAGAAAATTTTAAGGGAAATTATCAATGAGTAACTTTTTTGATTCTGAAATTATCAGAGAAGAACTAGAAGAAATTAATAAGTTACAAGAGGAAATCTTTAAGAATATTCTTTCCTTTGGTATGATGAACAATGAGACTAAATTAAATCACATTGAAAAACTTGAGACCTTATTGGAAAAGCAACGTGTAATGTATACACGTTTGTCTCTTTCTGATGATCCACAAGCAATTGAGATGAAAGAGAATCTTCGAAAATCAGTTGCTCTAATGGGATTCCCACCAGGGACTGATATTGGTGTTCTGTTTAACAGTATGACCAAGACAATTGAATCTTTAAAGCAATACATTGACCGTTGATAAATAATAATGCCTGATCGGGTGACACTTTTCGGGCAGAAGAGGGCACCAGATGCCCTTTTCTTGTATAAATAGATATGTCACCCGATTAGAGAAGAATGAAGAAGTATTTTTATGTGTATTACTCTTATGAAGAGTATGGTAGAGGTTATATTGGTAGTAGAGTTTGTGATTGTTTCCCAGAAGAAGATGTAAAATATTTTGGGTCTTATAGAGATAAAACTTTCAATCCAACTCAAAAAATAATATTAGAAACTTTCAATAATGTTGAAGAGACACTTGAAGCAGAATGTTCTCTTCACAATTTTTATGAAGTAGATAAAAATCCTCATTTTGCAAATAAGGCAAAGCAAACTTCTAAAAAGTTTTACCATAGATCATTTGGAGAAAATAATCCTTCTAAAAGAAATGATGTTAGAGAGAAAATAAGAGAAGGGAAACTTGGAGAAAACAATCCAGCAAAAAGACCAGAAGTTAGAGAAAAACTTTCTGCTGCTCGTAAAAGAAGAATAACTACCGAAGAAACTAGAAGAAAGATGAGTGAGGCACATAAAGGAAAAATGTCGCCAAGAGGAATGTTGGGTAAAAAACATTCAGAAGAATCTTTACTGAAAATGAGAGAATCTTGGAAAAAAAGAAAAGAAAATAGGGCTTGACATCCCTTTGTAGGTCTCCTATAATAAAGTTGTCGCAAAACCAAATCCGACAAATCCAATTTATCCAAAGTAATCCAAATGTCATTCCAAGACCTTAAAAAGCAATCTAAACTTGGTAATCTAACTGCCAAACTTGTTAAAGAAGTAGAAAAAATGAGCACTAGTAGTGGATCTAGTGATGAACGCTTCTGGAAGTTAGAATGCGATAAAGCAAATAATGGGTATGCTGTAATTCGTTTTCTCCCTGCACCGAATGGAGAAGACCTTCCCTTTGTAAAGATTTATTCTCACGCCTTTCAGGGAGTATCTGGTTGGTACATCGAGCACAGTCTCACCACTCTGGGTCAGAAGGATCCTGTGTCCGAACTGAACTCCGAACTGTGGAACAACGGAACTGATGCTGGTAAAGAAATTGCCCGTAAGCAGAAGCGTAAACTGACCTATCTGTCTAATATCTACGTTGTAAAGGATCCCACAAATCCAGAAAACGAAGGTAAGGTTTTCCTCTTTAAGTATGGTAAAAAAATCTTTGACAAAATCACTGCCGCAATGCAACCTGAGTTTGAAGATGAGGAAGCAATTGATCCTTTTGACTTCTGGCAGGGTGCTAATTTCAAATTGAAGGCAAAGAATGTTGCTGGTTATCGCAACTACGATTCTTCTGAGTTTGCTGCTTCTGCACCTCTTCTGAATGATGATGATGCAATGGAAGCAATCTGGAAGAAGCAGTATTCTCTCGCAGAACTCATTGCACCAGATCAGTTCAAGTCTTATGATGAACTGAAGAAGCGTCTGAACTATGTGCTTGGTTCCAAAGGTTCTAATCGCATTGACGAAGAAGTTGCCGACGAAGAAGAAACTTCCAGAGGTTCTATTCGTGATCTAGATGATGGTCTTCGTGATGAACTGTCTAGTCTGAAACCCACTCGCAGTGTTGCGGTTGATGAAGATGAGGATGAAGATTCTACCTTGTCATATTTCGCAAAATTAGCGGAATAAATAATAATGCCTTAAGTTACTGCAATCTCTAAAGGTGGGAAGAGGAGCATTTTGCTCCTTTTCTTGTATAAATTAGGAAAAAAATAAGTGAAGCAACCCAAGGAAGAGTTTCTTGGAATAAGGGATTGGAAGGAGTCCAAAAAAATCCAAGGGCAAGAAAACTGTGCTATGATAGTGTAGTATATGAATCTATAAGTGATGCTGTGAAACTTACTGGTAAAACGAAATACCATATTACAACATACAGTTCTTTTTTATGAAATCTGACTACTACATTGATAAGAATTTAAAACTCTTATGGTAACTTAGGTTGTCGTATTGATTGTATTTTCTGTACGGATTAATCTACTATCGACATATTCCGAAGATTTATCATAGTACATAATCTTCCGAATATCTGTTAAAAATTGTTGCAAATAAATCTTTTTCAATACATAAATCGTTCTTTTTTTCTCATTCAATCTAGTTTCATATTCAAAATTTGTAATTCCAACCACTGGATTTAATTTGATATTTGGTGTTGTATAGATTGTATCTGGATCGGGAATAGTAAAATTTTCATTAACTACTTTTCCTGCTGGGAGTATTAGTCTTCCCGCAGAATCTTTAACTTCTTTTGTTTCATAAAATTTGACGGCATTCATATCAGAGAATCCGTATTTGTTTAAAGCATAATTATAAAGATCACCATTCGATAAAGGCCACTGAGTTTTTACATTCGTAATTCCGGCACTGATTAATACCACCCAATCTAAATCTGATTTACCATACAATTCTTCTGCTACTATATCAGGTCTTGATCCATCCGGTATTTCGTATTTATTGAATAGTTTAAATGCATATTGTATATCATCTCGCATTTTAACTCTACGAAAGATATTTTTTACTTTCACATAATCAAGAGATGAATTTTTATTACTATCAAACGATTGGTACTCAAGATCTGGCAGTTCTCTAAAGTATGACATCTTAGTATCCTACTCCTGTAAGTGCTTTTCCGTTTCCGTAATCTTCTCTGTAAATTGGTGTGAGTTCTTGGAAAGATAAAGACATTTGCATATGTACTGGAGTCGCATCTGCATAGGTTGCATATGTTCCCGACCCAGTATATTTAACACTCATACCATTCAATGCACAAGGTTTAAATGAGTTGAGGAATGGATGTTGAGTTCCTCCACTCATATATGTTAATTGAAAAACATCCGGAGATTTTATAAACAGACCCCCACCAGATGCGGATTGATTTCCTTTTGATGCTGCCATTGATTGTTTAAAAATTCTGATGATATTTTTAATCTCATCAGATTCTCTTTCAAATCTTGGAATCATATCAAAAGAAAAACTAAAGGATCTTACTGAAACTCCATTGAATAATAATTCAACGTTTTGATTTAGTACAGCTCCAGTTGCTCTTGAGATAAGTGCCGTTGGATCTACATTTTGTCCAAGAAGTGCTTGCGCCGCTTGTGCAGAAAAATATGTTTGTATTGCTTTTTGACCAGTGGCATCGGTTGCTGCACCAGCAGAAGCATTAAAAACATTTTGACCACCAGAAAGTAATGCACTAAATGGATTTTCACCAGATCCAATTGCCTTACTAACTTGCTCTGCTAGTTTTGTAGCCATTGGATTCATTGAGGATTCTCCCCAAGATGCTTGATTTGTATCGGATATATCTTCGGGTATTGGTAATATAATAGATGCTTTCGGACTTTTTAAACTTTTTGATAAAGATTCTTCGGTGCTTGTTAATGCAAAAGATTCTGCTCCTCTTGTATTAAGACCAGGAGCAACATATTCGATCACATCGATTTTTAGATAATCATCACCCTTTTCAATTCTATTATATGGATATCTTAAAACCTTGGACTTTGTATCAACAGAAGCAGTCGTAGCTGCCTTAGGTGTGGATGGTTTTCCTTGACTTGTTGATGGTCTAATAGCCATTTATTTTTTGAACTATTTAGTCTGAATATTAGCAAAAGGTAATCTTCTCAAATCTTCAATCTCTTCTTGATAAACTTCGTATAATGATCCGGTAACTTCACTCCAAGTATATTGTCTTACTTCTCCCCAATGAAAATTAAGTCCTCTGAATCCCCAACTGAATACATCAGTGACTGCGACTAATGGATTTTGATCATAACGAATTCCTGGTGTTTTCGCATTATAAACAAAAATATAAAATCTACCAACACTTGGAACTTTCCCACTTTCTTGTAAAACTCCTAAAAGTTCAACCATAATATCATCAGCTTCCTCTATTCCAATTAAATCATCAACAAGAGGTGAAATACGATTACGACTTCTTTGTTGTACTTCTTTCTTCTGTGATTCTTTTTTATATTTTTCTGTATTTTTAATTAGTTCGATTACATCAGATTTATTTAACTTTTGAGTAATGATGGTACTTAATTTAATTCCATAGAGACCTGCAATTTTACGAATATCATCTCTATTATATTCTTCTAATGGTTTTTCGAATCTGGTGAGTGCCATTACTTAATTCCTAAGTGATCTTCAGTAAGAACTTTAAACTCATATCCACGATCTTTACAATATTCTTCTGCCGCTTTCCACTTTGCTTGATTTTTTGCCCATTCCGTAACTTCATAGATATATGATTTAGTTTTTCTTTTCTGAACCTTTGGTTCCATTGTTTGTTTTTTTGGTTTTATTTCTATAATGTATTTTTTAATTTGTCCATCATTTTCCTTAACTTTGATATAAAAGTCTGGAAAGTATCTGTGAATTTTTCCGTCCAATGGAGATCTGTAAGGTAGTGCAATCTCTTCACTAGAATATTCGATTATATTTTCATTATTATCACAATAAACCATAAACTTACGTTCCCATAAAGAACGATAGATGATATTAGTTGGATCGCCTTTATATTTTTGGGGATTAGATGGTTGATATTTTCCTTTATATGACATCTAAATACTTATAATAAAAGACCAGCAATAGGTATTTAGAGTGCCGACACCACGTAAAATATCAGATTTCAAACCATTATTCACTAATCTTGCTCAATCATCTCATTTTCAGGTAATTTTTGGCGGACTTCCTCAACCACTTCTTGAATATTTGTATAATAGAGGTATAGATTCAAGATTTATTACAAATGACCTAGGATTACTTTGTTTTTCTGCAGTTCTACCTACAACATCTCTGAGTACGACAAACATTTCTGGAAACTTTATGGGAATTCAGGAAAAGATCGCCCATACGAGAATATATCCGGATATAACTCTGGAATTTTATGTTGATAAGGATTACAAAGTGGTTAAATTTCTTGAGCACTGGATGGAATTTATTTCAAGTGGATCTCATAATCCAGTTGGAACTCCCGCATTAGTAAACAATCTTGATCTAGGTAAAAAAAACTATTTCATAAGAATGCAATATCCAGATTATTACAAGGCGGAAACTGCAAAAATTGTTAAGTTTGATAGAGACTATGCAAAAGAAATAGAATATAATTTTGTTGGAATGTTTCCTTCTAACATGAGTTCAATTAGTGTGTCTTATACTTCCTCTCAAGTTTTAACTGCATCCGCAACATTTTCTATAGATCGCTATATTGCAGGAAGAAGATTGTCCTTAGATTTTGAGCAAAGAATTAATAACAATCTAAATCCATCAAATTCAACCGAAAATCAAGTAGGTGATATACAAGAAATCTTTAAGAATATTGAAAATGGTAGAAAGTTTGAATATGATAGTGCAGGAAAATTAAACTTCGATACTAGTAACGAACTTCTTTCAGCAAATGTTAACAATGTGATTAGTCAATATGTTGTTTAAAATTGTCTCTAAATAATTTTATGAAGTTTATAGGTTATTATGCCTTTACCAAAAATTACAACCCCAACATATGAGTTGGAACTGCCTTCAAATAAAAAAACCATTCATTATAGACCTTTCTTAGTAAAAGAAGAAAAAATTCTTATTATTGCAATGGAAAGTGAGGATGCAAAACAAATTACAAATGCTGTTAAAACCGTAATTTCAAATTGCATTCTTACAAAGGGAGTTAAAGTTAATGAACTTTCTACATTTGATATCGAGTATCTCTTTTTAAATATTCGCGGAAAGTCTGTCGGAGAATCCGTTGATGTTCTAATCACTTGTCCGGACGATGGAACAACTCAAGTTCCTATTAGCATTAATTTGGATGAAATTAAAGTAACTGTTTCTGAAAAGCATTCAAAAGATATCAAACTTGACGATACTTTAACATTAAGAATGAAGTATCCATCAATTGAGGAATTTATCAAGAACAATTTCAGTATTGAAGAATCTGTTTCTGTTGATGAGACATTTGATTTGATTACTTCTTGTATTGATCAGGTTTATAATGAAGAAGAGTCCTGGTCAGCATCAGACTGTACAAAAAAAGAACTGAATGAATTCTTAGAACAATTAGATTCTAATCAATTTAAGAAAGTAGAAAGTTTCTTTGAAACGATGCCCAAATTGTCTCATAAGATTGAAATTAAGAATCCAAACACTAAAGTTAAAAGTGAAGTTATTTTAGAAGGTCTTAATTCTTTTTTCGCATAGGTATGGCTCATGAAAGTCTTGAGTCATACTACAAGACAAATTTTGCCCTGATGCAACACCATAAATATTCATTAACAGAACTCGAAAATATGATGCCTTGGGAGAGAGAAATCTATGTCTCTCTTCTTCAGCAATTCATCGAAGAAGAAAATCTGAAGCACGGAGTAAATGGCTAATACAGATCCTTTATCAATTGCTCAATCTGGTATAGACCCTGCTACAGGATCTCCACTATCTTCTGATGTTCGTAAGGCACTTTTTAAGAGTTCAAGAATTTCTGCATCCGCATTTACTGGTGGTGGAGGAGGAGCTTTAGTTAGATCTCAAAGTGCAGAAAGTGTTCAAAGTTTACAGCTTGCCCGAGCAAATCAACAATCTTTAGGAACACTAGGATCTCAGATACAGGCACTACGAACAGAAGTTGGTAATCTATCCGCAAATCTTACTCAGATTGCGGGTTTAGTTACTCAAGAAAGTTCTCTTGAGCAACAAAGATTAAGGTCTCAGGCAGAGAACGAAAGAAGACTTGCGGAAGCACAGTCGAGATTTGGTAAAGAAAATGAAATTGAAAAACAAATATCGACAAGGGCAACCGCACGATCAAGTCAGTTAGCTCCTAAAATTACTAATATTTTTGATAGAATTAAACAGTCTTTGATGTATGTTTTTCTTGGTTGGTTAACAAATCAATCAATTGAACTTTTTAAGGCACAATCTGAAGGTGATACCCAGAAAGTAAAGGATATTCAATTTTCAATACTTAAAAATATTGGAATTGGTATTGCATCTCTTCTCGCACTTAAACTTGGATTTAATGGTATTGTAAGATTAATCACTGGAATAACTGGAAGAATTGGTGGATTACTTGGAAAAATAGTTTTAAGTCCATTTCAGGGACTTATGAGTGGAGTTACAAGATTGGGTGGAGGCGGAAGAACGGCAGCACCAAGAACTGGTGGTTCTCCTGGTGGACGGCCAGGCGGAGGTGGCAGTAGCATACTTGGAAAGGGACTTCTTGCTTTAGGTGGAATAGGAGATTTATTTTCCGGACAATTTACTGATGCTGCTGTCGCTGGTTTAGCACTTAGGGGTCCTGGAATTGTAAAACCAATCGCTGGTGGTGTTTATGCGTTAGATGCTATTACAGAGATGTTTGGTGGAAATGTTTTAGGAGAGAACCCTAATCAACCGAAACCATCAACAACTCCTCCCGCAAAAACATCCGCCGCAGCAGTATCTTCACCACAAACACCTTCAATTCCACCTAAACAACAAAGCACTCAACCCCAGCCATCACCACAAGAAACCTCAACTCCAATAAATTCTGTATTACCATCCGCTTCATCACTATCATTAGTGGCATCAAGAGGTGAACAGGGAAAAGATAAAAGTGATTCATATAATCTAGAAGAAATAACAAGAAGTGTTGAAGAAGCAAAGGCAAAAGATCTTAAGGGTAAAGATTCTGCTCAGATTATGAGTCCAACTCAACAGACTCCAAATCTCAATCCCCCAGCAAAACCAACTCCAAATGTTGTGGTAGCACCTGCACCAACACCAAAACAATCAACAATGCCTTCAGCATCTCCACCAAGTTCTCAGTCCGCAAGCGATGTACCATTAATATCATCCTCCAATCCTGATAACTTCTATACATTATATTCTCAACTTATCTATAATGTGGTGATGTAAAATGGCTACGTCTACAGATTCTTTGGTATCAAGTTCAAATTCAATTAGTTCTATTTCTAGAACCGTTTCTTCGATGAAACGGGGATTGAATTCTGCGAGTAATGCAGCAAAATCCCTAAAACAAACTTTTATAAAAAAAATAAAAGTTAAAAGTGAATTAATCACGAGATCTAAGTTGCTCACTGACAGAAGAAGAGAGGCATCGAAGAGAAGAGAACTCGAAGACCAAATTGAAGCATCAACCATAAATCCACTCACCAGTTTAGGAATCTCAAAAATTGTTTCGAGAAGCACAAGAGGATTTTTTGGTAGAGTCTTAGATTTTCTTGGATATCTTACTATCGGATGGTTACTAAACAATCTTCCGACTTGGATTTCTATGGGCAAGGAATTTATACTAAGACTAAAAAAAGCAGGAACAATTATTAGTGGATTTGTAAATAACTTATTTTCTATAACTGGATATTTTGGTAGGGTTATTTCTTATTATGCATCAAATCTATTAAGTTTAGATTTTGGTGATAGTACCGGAAAAGTTAAAACTTCTTTGGATGATTTGTATACTGTAATGGATTCTATGGGAACTCAGTTGGAAGAAGGCTATAAATTATTAGCAACACCTTTGTCTCAAGGAACAGAATCTGGAGAAAATGCTCCACCAACAGGATCCGAAGCACCAAATACTTTATATCCTGAGACACAAGTATCAACAACACCACCACGTTCAGAAGGAGGTGGTGGAGGTGGAACAGTTAGTCCACAGGCAGTATATTCTTACTTAAAGCAATTAGGTGTTCCTGAAACACATGCCTTGGGTATTTTGGCGAATATTAAGGGGGAAAGTGGATTTAGAGTTGGAGTTACTGAAGAGGGTGGTAGTAAATCTGGTGTTGGATTATTTCAATATTCTGAGGCAACCAGAAAAGCAGGATTTTTAAGAGCAGTTCCCGATTATAAAACTAATTGGAAAGGTCAAGTTTATTATGCAATAAAAAATGACCCAAATACTCCATTATATTTAAGAAGACAATTTAGTTCGCCAGAAGAGGCGGCAGAAAATTGGATGAGACAGTGGGAAAATCCAGATTCAAGTGTCTATACTGACAGAAGAAAACTACACAATGCATTCATTAAATCTTTTAAACCTGGACAATCTCAATCAACAGGAAACCCACTAACAAGTAATCAATCATCCCAAGGAAATCAATTATCCCAACCAACTCAAAAAATGACTGGTTTTTCTGTCGAAAGACCTGATGGAAGAAAAGTAAGAAATTATGGCGAGTTATCTTCCCACCATTCTTATCAATCAACATCTGATGGTAGAGAAGTTAGAGATTTTACAGTTTTTAAGGGGAATCAGTATATTAATGCCCCCGTTCCTTCCCCAGTTTCTGGTACTATTGCTTGGACAGGTTATACATCTGATGGTGGTAATTGGGTAGAAATTATATCAGGATCTGGAAAAGTTGAACTCGGGCACTTTAATAGTATATCAGTAAAAAGAGGACAACAAGTTTCGATAGGAACAATACTCGGATTGCAAGGTGCAACTGGAAGAGCAACTGGACCTCATGTTCATATTCAAGCAGCATCTAGTGTTATCCGAAATTATATTGCAATGCTTACGGCTGGTAATTTTAGTTCTCCAGGTGCTCAAGGACAAGGAGAAATTTCTGGTCCAGGTTCAACTTCTGCATCTAGTATCACTCCGACATCATATCCAGAACAAATCAATGCAATAATGCCGGAAACTCCAGACATTGTATTGGCGGGAGGTGATCGCATGAGGGGATCTACACCATCTGGAGGTGCTGCACCATATGGAGGTGCCACAATATCACCTTCTACATCCGAATCTAAGATGTTAAATAACTTTATTAAAAACAAACTTCTTTTGGACTTAGCGTACTTATAAATGTCAAACGCACAAGGAAAATCTATATTTGAAGAACTGTTCATTGAATCAAATGATCAAAAGAGAACAGTAGATATTAAGACGGGTGCAATTACGGTAGAATATTTTGAGGATATATTTTCACCAACAATTACGGCAAGAATCAAAGTCGTCAATGATGGTAACTCAATTGCTCCACCAGAAAATGATAGTGATGGTATAGCACAATCCATTTATAATGGTCTTCCTCTTCGCGGAGGTGAAAGAGTTTGTCTTAAAATTGCATCAAATACCGAAAAGGGAAAACCACTCGATTTTAGTAAAAATCCAAATGATTACTTTTATGTTTCGAGTATTACGGATGTGATTTCCGAATCACAAAGAGAAAGTTTTACCTTACATTTAGTTTCAAGAGAAGCAATTACCAATGAAACAGTAAGAGTAGGAAAGAAATATCCCACAAGTTCAACAATTGATGTATCCGTAAAGTCAATTTTGAAGGATTATCTCAAGACTGATAAAATAGGAACAATAGATAAGGCATCAAATAAATATGGATTCATTGGAAATCTAAGAAAACCATTCACGGTTCTTGTTTGGTTAGCATCTAAAGCAGTACCAGCATCTTCTGGTGATGCAACTGCCGGATTTGTATTTTATCAAACTCAAGAAGGATTTCAATTTAGATCAATTGATGATTTGATCTCTCAGAAAGAAAAGGTAGAATACATTTATTCAGATTCAACCGAAAGTTTTGTTAATGATGGAGATAAGGTAGATAATTCTTTTAGAATTTTACAATATGCAACAGATAAGAATCAAAATCTAATTGAGAAATTAAGACTCGGAACATATTCAAGTTATCGAATGTTTTATAATCCTCTGACCTTTGAGTTTACTCCACCCGAAAAAGGAGTATTTAAATTAAGTGATTATGAAAGTAAAACTAAAAATCTTGGAGATAAACTCAAATTGCCGAAAATTTCTAGCAATTCAAATGTTGATCTTGGAAGTGTTCCTACAAGAATTATTACTCAGTGTTTAGACGTAGGTACAATGGAAAAGGATGTATCAACAGATCAAAATTCCGATCCATTTAAATATCAATCACAAGCATTAATGAGATACAACATTTTGTTTACTCAGAGTGTAAGTATGATTGTACCTTTAAATACCGAACTTCGTGCTGGTGATGTAATTAAATGTAAATTTCCTAAAATTTCTTCAGGTGATAAGGAAGAATATGATAAAGAGCAAAGTGGTCTATATATGATTAAAGAGTTGTGTCATCACTTTGATATTGAAAGATCATATACTTCAATGAAATTAATTAGAGATACCTACGGACTAAACGGGCAGAACAAATGATTGATGAATCTCTATTAAAAAGTAATTTTCTTGGCAGAGACGGATTTCGTTGGTGGATAGGACAGATTCCACCAGTCGGTGCTCAGGGAGCACAGGCAAATGGGGGTGGTTGGGGAAATAGAGTCAAAGTTCGTATTATGGGATATCATCCATATTATGAAACCGAACTTAAAAATGAAGATCTTCCTTGGGCACAGTGTTTAATTCCTACAACATCTGGAAGTGGTGCATCTAATTATGCTACTGACGTAAAAATTAAACCAGGTGATGTTGTTTTTGGATTCTTTTTAGATGGTGATAATGCCCAGATTCCAGTGATTATGGGAACTTTTGGAAGAACGTCTCAAGTTCCTTCAAAAGATTATGTCGGACCATTTCAACCTTTCACTGGATATACCGATAAAGTCAAAAAACCAAATGGAACTCTGAAACCAGATCAGACGAATGAACAGAATGCGGCAACTCAAAAATCTCCAAGACACGTCTCTGGTGCTCAGGCAAAATCTGTTGGATCTGATGAAATATCATATTATGGTGCAATTGGAGACACTGTAGAGGCTGCCAAACCATCTGGTGGTCCAGTCAGTAAAATTGATACCGAGATTGTAAACTTTACGAATAAAGTCAATAATCTTGCAGGTACTTTTGATAAGGCAAATTCTTATGAAAAGAGTATTTTTAGTTCAGATATTGAAAAAATAACCGAAAAAATCAAGAACATTGTTAGTGGTCTTGTTGGCAGTATGGTGAATAATCTGTTCACTAAACTAGCACCAATTATCAATAAAGGATTGAAGATGCTTTATGATTTGGTTTATAAATTAGTTCTTGCCGCAACTCAAAATCCAGTGGCAGCACATCTTGCTGGAGTTGCGGCACAAACCGCAATGGTTGGACCAGTTAACTTTTTGAATAGTATGATTTCTACCGTTACAAATTCTGCGATTAATGGGATTGGTGATACTGCAAAATCAATATTGAATGCGATTCTAAACAATGTCGATAATGCGACTTCTTGTGTATCAAATCAGGCAACTGGTGCGATTGTGAATGACGTAATTGGTAAAATTTCAAGCGGATTATCCTCTGCAATTGGTGGAATACAAGCAATTCTTCAGTTCTTTGGTGGATTTAGTGTTGAGGGAACACTTCGTACATCGGCGGATGCTCTAGGTGGAATTGCTCCAAAGGTTGCATCAAATGAACTGACTATAGTATCTGGAGATATTAAGCAATGGGTAATTGGAAAAGGACCAAAAGCAGCAAGAGGAATTCCTTTCCAAGCAATTCTTGATAATGCTAATATTGCCGCATCTCTTGCATCAGGTGCAACAGGAACTGCAGCAACATTGGGGGCATTTGATATTTTTAATTCCTCATCTAAAAATTCATCAAATGCAAATACAACAAGTGCAACCGGAGGATGTTACTCTGGCGTTCCGACTATTTGTAAACCACCGATCATTAAAATTTTTGGTGGAGGTGGAAAAGGTGCAAAGGCAATTCCATTGTTTGGATCTGTTGTTGGATCTGGAAAGAAAAAGACTGGAAGTATCATCGGTATAAAGGTTAAGAATGGGGGATCTGGATATACATCTCCACCATTTGTTGATATTATTGATAACTGCAAGCAAGGATATGGTGCTCAGGCAAAAGCAGTCATTGAAAATGGAAAAGTCAAATATATCTACCTGGTTTCTGAAGGAGAAAACTATCCGGTTGGTAAGACTCCAAATTATGTCGTACAATCAGTAGAAATTTTAGATGGTGGTGATGGATATGATCCTAATGATCAAATTATAGATGATCTGGGTAATCAATATAATGCTGAAATTGATGGAACGATCCGTAAAGTCTTCCCTCTAAATAATATAGTCACTGATCTTCCTGCACTCACGGTGATCTCAGATACTGGATTCGGAGCAATTCTTAAACCAGTTCTTGGTGATCCTCCTCCAATACAGGGTGAAGTCAAACAAGTTATTGATTGTATTATAAAATAAATGGCACAAAGACCCGATTATAAACAAAACTGGCAGGGTAGAAGTTTTCAGAGTTTTGGACCAAAGTTTCGCCTTGATATGAATAATCCCCAGATGGGGCAGAATGGAACTGATGTTTATACTCTTTATGCAGTAACTGATGAAAAGGATATATGTCTTACTGGATTGAGTGAGGGTGGGATTTATAAAATCTACAACGATCAATCAATAGAAATTGTTGCGGGGTATAAGGCAAAGGGGAATAGTGTAGATATCTGTATTACTGGAAAAAACGGGGATATTTGGATCACCGCAGAAAAAAATGGAAAGGTTAAAATAAGAGCATCACATATTGTAATTGATGCCGATGAAACTCTTGATTTGGTTGCAGGTAAAAATATTAATGTGACCTGTCCAGGAAAAATAAACCTGAAGAGCAATGAGGCAGTTTGTGATGCTCTTACTGGAAATCTAGCACCAAAAGGTTCTTCATTCGGAGAACTTTGTTTTGCCGGAACATATGTGAATTCTGAATTAATTACTTCAACATTCAGTGGTGGTACTGCTGGTGGGGAGTCACCATCAATAAATACTACACCACCGGAAGATGATTTGTTTAATGATGAATCCTTGGTCGCTGCAGCAAATCCAACCACTGGTTCATCGGAAGCATTTGTACTGAGTTAATTATGAATTAATAAAGGAGAAAACTATGTCTGATGTACCTGTAGTTTTTGGGAAAACTTATTTTAATGATGATGTAACATTTTTTGGTAATGTGTATGATAATACTGGAAATCTTATTAGAAGTTCTGATTCTGATGTTGATCTAACTGCTAATAACATTAATGCCAATAGTATATCTGCAGCATCAATAGTTACTACAAATTCTTTAGTGGTTACTGGAAGTACTAGAATCAGTGGTGACCTTACTCTGGATGGTCAGAGTGATTTACGTTTGTCTGATGCAGATTCTGGTAATTGGGTAGCACTTCAAGCACCAGCAACAGTTTCTAGTAATGTTACTTGGACACTACCAGCAACTGATGGTACTACTGGGCAGGTGTTATCAACAAATGGCAGCGGATCTTTGATCTGGAATGCTGCAGGAAGAAGCGCAACTCGAACCACCTTCACGTCAAGTGGCACCTGGACGAATCCTGGTAGTGGGACGATTGTGAGGGTGACGCTCTGGGGTGGTGGTGGTGGTGGTGGAACCGGTGCGCCTGGCGCAGGTGGTGGTGGTGGTGGAGCGTGTGTTTTTCGATGGTTCAGTCTCTCTGAGTTGCCATCTACCGTGTCTGTCACCATTGGCGATGGTGGTATTGCAGGCAACCCAGGTGGTACAGGCGGCACAAGTTCTTTCGGATCTCTGTTTTCTGCATACGGAGGGGCAGGCGGAAATCAAAGCGTCGCAGGTGGTGGAGGCGGGGCACTTTCTGCAGGCAGTGGAACTGCAGGTGGGACGGGGTATGGAGCAATCAATACAGGATCTGCGGCAGGTGCTTCTGGTGACTGCAGCGGCGGCGGCAATAGCGGGAATTCCACATATGGCGGTGGTGGTGGTGGGTCAAATGGTGCTGTCGGCGGCAAAAGCCTTTCGGGTGGGGCAGGTGGGACTGGATTTGTCGGTGGTGTAGGCGGCACGGCTGGAACCGTCCCAGCTGGTGGTGGCGGAAGCGGACACTCCGGCGCCGCCGGCCTTTGCTACATCGACGTTTGGTAATCACCATGAACTATGCTCTTTTAGACAACAATAATATCATCATCAACGTCATTGTATTGACTGATGAATCAAACTACACACCCCCAGAAGGATGTGAATTGATACAGATTCCTGCGGACACTGCTGCAGGTATCGGTTGGACCTACACTAACGGTCAATTCGTTGCACCACCCACACCAGAACCCACACTCGAACAGCAACGTGCTGCCCGCAGCAACGCATATAAAGAAGAAGCGGACCCATTGTTCTTCAAGTCTCAACGTGGGGAAGCAACCATTGAAGAATGGAAAAATAAAATTGAAGAAATTAAATTACGTTATCAATATCCCATATGACCCCTTGACACCTCTTCCCAGATGCCCTATAATATGGAGGTAATCAAGAAAACCGCCAATGAGCAATGTACAAGAAACTGTAGAGGGTATTGTAATTGATGTATGTACCCGCACATTTCTTCTTTTGAGCGATCAAGGAACAGAAAAGCGAGTTGAATGTGATACGGTGGAAGAGTTTATGAATGTTCTGGAAGTTGTAACCAGTAATCTTGAAGAGCATCAAATTCGTTATGCAGATCTCGTGGTTTATTCATAATGGAAATCCTAACAGTAAAAGAATTTCAGGAACGATGGGATGAACTAATGGAACGAGTTGAGAATGGTGAAACTCTAGGAATCGTCAATGAAGATGGTCAGGTAGCAGTGATGATGCCTTATGATGATGAACTGATACGAATACATACCGAACTAAACAACGAAGCACCCTGACCTTCGGGGTTTTTTATGCGAGTGTGATGTATGGAGCATCGTGGGTCTTATAAACCCAAGTGGACCAGATTAGTCCCGTGTTAGGGTTCGATTCCCTACACTCGCACTTGACCACTACAACTCTTTGAGTTATAATGGTCTCATACACGCCCGAGTGACCCAGCGGAATGAGGTTCTCGACTTAAAATCGAGCAGTCGTGGGTTCGAATCCCACCTCGGGTATTAAAAATAAATATAAGATATGGGAAAACTCTATGTCTTATCGTATAGATCAAGCATACTGCTGGTACAATAACGGCAGTATGATTGTGAAGATGTATTTCATTTCTGGTGTCCCTTTCACATTTGATGAATTAGAAGAGGGGCATTTGTATAATCAAGACTTGTGTAAAGAAGCAGATAAAAATAAATCTTATGAACCTGAAAATTTATATCGTGCATCTTTTTATTTAATAGACGAAGAAGCTCATCCTTGCTTATTTCCAGTTGAGTTAGAAAACCCTGAAGATATGCCTGATGATATTCTGTATGAATATAATGAAGAAGATTTAATGGAATAAATAAACCATAGAAGACGTTTTGGTGTAGAAAATTGCCATTAAATAAATTAGATAATTTTATCAAAAATACAGAAGGACGCATCCTTTACGTTAATCCAAATGACCTTGATTCTACAGATAGTATTGAAAATACTGGAAACTCATTAGCAAGACCTTTTAAAACAATTCAAAGGGCACTACTTGAATCTGCAAGATTCTCATACTTAAGGGGTAGTAATAATGATATTGTAGAAAAAACAACGATTCTTTTATTTCCTGGCGAATATTTAATCGATAACAGACCTGGTTATGTAATAAAAAAAAATAATAGTACCTCACCACCAACCGCAGAATCAGTTTCTCCATCGGGACTGGTTGAATCTGCATCATCTAGTCTAAGTCTTACTCTTTCTTCCAATTTCGACCTAACAAGTTCTGATAATATTTTATGGAAATTTAATAGTGTTAATGGTGGTGTCATCATACCAAGAGGAACGTCTTTAGTTGGTCTAGATTTAAGAAAAACCAAAATCAGACCAAAATATGTTCCAAATCCAACTGATGATAATGTACCATCCTCGGCAATTTTTAGAGTAACTGGTGCTTGTTATTTCTGGCAGTTTTCTTTATTTGATGCCAATGAAAATTCATTGGTTTATACTAATAATATAAATTTTTCCACCACAAATCAATCAACACCAACATTCTCTCACCACAAACTAACTTGTTTTGAATATGCCGATGGTGTAAATCAAGTATCTGGTTATGATCTAACAGATCTTGATATGTACTATAGCAAATTGACCAATGCTTTCAATTTAGCAAGTACAAGAGATATTGATCAAAAATATCCAGTATCTCCTCTTGGTTTCGCAAAACAGCGTCCTGAGTGGGAAATTGTTGGTGCCTTTGCGGCTGATCCAATTAAAATCACCAATATCTATTCTGGAGATGGAATTACTGCGAATGAAGTTGTTACTGTTACGACAGAGACTTCTCACGGATTAAGTGCTGGAACTCCAATTAAAATTAAGAACGTTAATATTGCCGATTATAATATCTCTACAAAAGTTCAAAACGTCATATCATCAACATCATTCACATATCAACTTCCTTATGTAAGAAATAATTTACCTGCAGGAAGTGCTGGTGGTGTAAGTGCCGCTGCTGCATCAGTCACAATTGAGACTGATACGGTATCTGGTGCATCTCCATACATTTTCAACATCTCCATGCGTTCGGTATGGGGTATGCAAGGAATGCACGGGGATGGTGCAAAGGCATCAGGTTTCCGTTCTATGGTTGTTGCTCAGTTTACTGCAGTATCACTTCAAAAAGATGACCGTGCTTTCGTAAAATATAATGAATCATCAAGAGTATATGAAAAAATTCCATATACTGTTCAGACCGGTAGTGCATTAGCATCTGGTTCTTCATCAACCAGTAGTAATTCAGTCTATCACCTAGATCCCGATGCAATTTATAGACCTGGATGGGAAACATCTCACATTAAGATCTCGAATGATGCATTCATTCAGATCGTTTCAGTATTTGCAATTGGATTTACTCAACACTTTGACTGTAGAAATGGTGGAGATGGTTCAATCACGAACTCCAATTCAAACTTTGGACAACATTCTCTTTCATCAAGAGGATTTAAAAAAGTATCTTTTGATAAAGACGATAAGGGATATATTACATCAGTTATTACTCCAAGATCAATACCAACAACAGAAATTCCAATTGACTGGTTTTCCATTGATGTTGGAGTCACAACGGCAGTTGGATTATCAAGTCATCTTTACATTTACGGATATAAAAACTTTGATGATTCCCCTCCTGTGATTGTTCAGGGATATAGAATTGGTGCGAGAGAGGACGATAAATTATATGTTGAAGTAGGTTCTGGAACCAGCGAAGCAACCATCAGAATGGTTGACAATGTAATTGGTGCAGGATCTACTTTTGCAATTGGATCGAATGTATCTAAAAAATCATTTAGAGTATCTTCCGGACCAACAAGTAATGTTTTCACATTAGATTTACCTGTTGGGGTTAGTACTCATGGAATTCAAACTGGTGAAAAGGTTAGAGTTTATAGTGAAGATGGTGATTTGCCAGAAAATATAGATGGTAGTACTGTTTATTATGCAATTTATCAATCCGCATCATCACTTAAACTTGCCGCTTCCAGAACGAATGCGGACAATAATAGTCCGATTACCGTTTATGGTGGATCAAAACTAACAATTACGAGTTATGTTTCTGATAAATCATCAGGAGATCTTGGATCTCCCGTTCAATGGGATCCAAATATAGGACAATGGTTCATATACACCAATCCGTCAAACCAAATTTATAATGCAATTCAAGATCCATCAATTGCAAAAATTACGATTGATGAGGATACCGGAGCAAAAAGAACGAATGTTTCCTATGTAAAACGTATTGATGATGTAAGAAGTCTGGATGAAAAAATTTACAAATTGCGTTATGTAATTCCAAAAGAACAAATTAATGCAAAAGATCCTACAGAAGGATATGTTATTCAAGAATCAAGTACAACTGAAGCAAGAACTGGTGATTTTGGTCTTACAAGTATCGGATCTAGTGATTATGGATATAAACGTAATCTAAGATTTATCAGTTCTGCATCAGTTGTTGGATCCGCAGTTTCCATAACATCCGATTTACCACACAATTTAAATGTTGGTGATCAGATTATTGTTAGAAATGTAACAAGCAGCACTAACGCTTCTGCAACAGAAAATGTTGGATATAATGGAACTTTTGAAGTTAGTACCATTATTGATGCAAATAGATTTACACATTCGATTATTGATGTTAATTCTGTAACTCATAGTCCAGGAACATTTACAAATGATGTAAATACAAGATCCACTTCACTTCCACGTTTTGAAAGAAATGATCTTAAATCAAATCTTTATGTCTATAGGTCAGATGTAATTTCACCATACATTTATGGCGTACAGGATGGAATCTATCATCTTTATGTTCTAAATGCTAGCAATTCTGTTCCTACCGAATTTACGACATTTAATTATGGTCAGAATGTTACCGATCTTTATCCTCAATTGGATAGAGACAATATTAATGATAATCCATCATCCTCAGTAACTTTCGCAAAGAGATCTCCTCTTGGAGAGGTTAATACCGATTCTCTCACAAATAGTATTACCAGAGAAACTCTTGATAAGTTTTCAAAATCATTTGGTTTTGGTGCTAAAATTGTTGGAGTAACCACCACAAGTCCTTCTGGTATTTGTACGATTACTGTAGATAAAACACATGGATTTGCTGGATTAGCAACCTACAGCACATTCTCTGGTGGTAGTGGTTATTCGAACGGTACTCATTATAATGTAAGACTCACAAACACGAATGCAAGTGGAGTTTGGCAGGGAGCAACAGCAACTGTTACAGTTTCTGGTGGATCTGTAACTTCGATTGATATTTCTGCTCCTGGTGCTGGTTATACGGGTGGACAAATACTCGGTATCGGTACAACCGGATCATCTATTGGTGGTGGAATTGGTGCTGGATTAACACTTACGACTGCGGGTATTTCCACAAACATTGGAGACGTTATTCAAGTCACTGGTATAGGAACCACTTCCGATGGATACTATCGCGTTCTAACAGTTCCTTCGGCAACAACCGTCGCAATTTCTAGAACTACTGGAGATCCTGTTCCACAAATTGGACAGTATCTATTCAATATTTCACCCTCTGCTAGAGTTTCTACTGTTGGTTATTCGACAGTAACTGGAATTACGACAATTAATTGTAGTTCTCCTCACGGACTAGTCGCAGGTAATCGATTCAGACTTATTGATATTAACAATAATAATCTAGGGGATTATATCGTTAAAGAAAATGTAGGAATTCTAACATTTACAACACACACTCCAGTAAATCCTCCAACCTCTGCTGCTTGGGTATTAAAGCACGGTTATTCCGCTAATAATGCATCATCTGATGTGGCGGGTGAAAATCTTGCAATGAGAGGTGTATCCATCTATGATAATGATTATTTGATTCTTCAGAGTAATATTCTTCTAGAAACTACATTACCAGTCTCATTACCATCTTCTGGTATTGGAACTACGAAGAGATTCGCTCTTGGTGATTATATTCAAGTTGATAGTGAAATTATGAGAATTACCAGCAGCACATTGACTGGTAGTAGTAATAATGAAATTTCTGTTCTTCGTGGTGTATTTGGAACTTTAAGAGAGCACCATCAATCTGGTTCAATCATTAAGAAGATTAGTCCCCTTGCGATTGAATTAAGAAGACCTTCAATTGTTCGTGCTTCTGGTCATACATTCGAGTATCTTGGTTATGGTCCTGGTAACTATTCAACATCTTTACCTCAAGTTCAACTTAAGTCTCTGACAGAAAAAGAAACTTTCCTCGCACAATCTCAAGAAAAATCTTGTGGAACTGTTGTTTATACTGGAATGAACAATGATGGTGATTTCTTTATCGGAAATACCAAGTATTCTTCTGCTTCAGGTAAGCAAACAACCTTTGATATTCCAATTCCTACAGTTGTTGGTCAAGATCCATCAAGATCGAGTGTAGTATTTGATGAAGTGGTTATAAAAGAAAGAATTCGTGTGGAAGGTGGAACTTCTAGTAATATTCTTTCTCAGTTTGATGGTCCAGTAACATTCTCCAATGAGGTTAAGTTCCAGGATAATTCGACATTTAATGATAGTGTTAAATTCAATGAAACTGTCTTAGTTTCAAACACGGCAGAGTCAACTTCAAAAGACACTGGATCAGTTGTTCTTGAAGGTGGAATGGGTATTGAAAAGAATTTGAGTATTGGTGGAAATGTCAATGTTACTGGTAATACTAATATTAATGGTATAACAACAATTTCAAACACTACTCAGTCAATCAATAAAGATACTGGTAGTTTGATTATTGAAGGTGGACTTGGTGTTGAAAAAAATGTTAATATTGGTGGAACACTGGCAGTTACTGGTATTTCCACCTTCACTGGAGACTCTCAATTTTTAAGCAATTTAAATGTATCTGGATCCACATTTGTGAATGCACTGAATATTAATACCACTGGTGCTGCTCAGGGTGATGTTTATAGTAATGGTGGTGGAGATGGAGTATTTGGTATTTACAATACTAGTAATAGTGGTGAAATTAATTTCAATGTTAAGAATAGTGTAGGAGTCAATACTGCGGTTCTTAGACTGGTTAATTCTTCGGCACAAGTTAATGGAAATTTGAATGTAACCGGAGATATTACTGCATTTTACACTTCAGATCAAAGATTAAAAGACAATATTATACCAATTCCTGATGCTCTTGAAAAAATTATTTCAATAAGTGGTAATACTTATCATTGGAACGATAAATCTGATAAACGCGGAAGTGACGTTGGTGTTATTGCTCAAGAAATTCTTAAAATTCTCCCAGAAGCAGTAATAACAAGAGATAATGGATATTTTGCTGTCGATTATCAAAAACTTATTCCATTAGTGATAGAGGCAATTAAAGAATTGAAAAGTGAAATTGATGATTTAAAAAAAACTAATTAATAGAAAATGACCATTAAATCTTCCGGGCAACTTTCTTTCAGTGAAATAATCGATGAATTTGGTTCTGCCAATTCAATATCAATGTCCCAATATTATAGTCTTGATGAAGGTATTCCAAATAGAGATGACATAAAATTTTCAAATTTTTATGCTAAAACAATCAACTCTAGAAGAACTTTGGGAGGAACCATTGTAGATTTCAACGCACGTAATGATTTTGCAAATTCCACTATTATAGGATATAAATCGCATTCGCAAATTGTTGATAACAACAAACCACTTAAATATTATATTTCTTCGGGTGGAGTGGTAGGTTCAAGTGGCGTCACTACATCTGCGTTTGATACTGGAAATTGGCCATCAGGAACGAAAATTTATCTAACTAATGATGGATATATTGTCGGTGCTGGTGGAAGTGGAGGGTCTGGTGGGGTTGCTGCTGGCGCTTCAAGGACTCTAGGGACTCAAGGGGGAAATGCATTAATATTGAGAACAGATACATTTATTACAAATAATGGATCCATATCTGGTGGAGGTGGTGGTGGAAATGGTGGAACAAATGGATCCACTACAACCTGTATACAAGAAGGTTGTTGCTATCAAAACTGTTATACAGTATATGCAAGTGGTGGTGGAGGTGGTGGTGGTGCCGGTTATACTGTTGGACTTGGTGGTGCCGGTGGTTCTGGAGCACTTAATGGATCCAACGGTACATTTAATCCTAACGGTACTAGTATGGGTGGATTAGGTGGTAATGGACAAACTGCTACAAGTCCACCACTGAATCCTGCTTATGGTGGTAATGGTGGTAATGGTGGTGGATTGGGGCAGAGTAGTAATGATGGAGCAGGGTCAGGAAACTATATAGTTAATGCTCGTTACGCAACTTGGGTAACAGTTGGAATTAGAACCGGAGGTGTTTTACAATGAATGTTGCATTTAAAAGTTTTAGAGATAATAAGCATAAATTGATTATAAGTTATTGGACTATGAATAAAGGTGAAACCTTTATTACATGTGACCTATCAAATGCTAATCTAGATTTGGGAGACGATAACCAAATTTTAGATTATGGGTGTACTTTTGCAACAGAAGGAAGTTTTTCATATCAAGAAGTTGACACTGGATTAATAACATTCTCCAATGCAGGAGATTCTTTTAATAGGAGACCATTAAAATCTACAATAATAAAATCTTTAGAAGATAATTCAAAATGGTGTTATGCTTTACATTTTAGTGGATTATTTACATCGGAACCACAAAATAATCAATATTGGGGTTTGGGAGATAACCCAAAAGTTATAACTGGAGAACAATTTAAAATACTGTCTGGGGAAATATTACAATTAAATGCAGAAGACAATGATATCTACATTGTAAACCCATTATGCCATTCCGAAGAAAATACTTTATCATATAAAACTTCAAATCAAGAAGAATTTAAGGATTTAAAATTTGGAAAATTTTTAAAAATTAAAAGGGGTGAATCATTCCTTATTAAATCAACAGTAGATACTTTTATTCCTAAAATTTCCCTAGATGTTATTTGATAATAAATAACTAAAAATACCATATAAAATGGCGAATATTAGGAAGCAATTTAATTTTCGTAATGGTGTTCAGGTTGATAATGACCATTTACTTGTAGATTCTTTAGGTAAAGTTGGTATCGGAACATCCGTACCAAGTGAACTTTTAGATGTAAGAGGAAATGTAAAAGTCGTTGGTCTTGTAACATCTAGTGAAATATTTACCACATCTCTTAGAGTAGGATTTGCAACTGACGGGACCTTGGGAGTCTCAACTTTTGCTGGTGGAATTAGAGTAGGAGTAGTTTCAATAAGTCAAAGTGGAATTGTTACTGCGACTTCTGGTATTGTAACTTATTATGGAGATGGTAGTAAATTAAGTAATCTTCCAACTTCCCAGTGGTTGGATGTTGATATTGGTTTAGGATTTACTAGCATTTATTCACAAGGATATGTCGGTGTAGGTACAATTTCTCCATTATATCCTTTCCAGGTAGGTGGAACGGATTCGACGAGAACATTCAATAGTATTGGTGCAAAAGGAGTTGGTATTGATACTGTTGGAAATATTTACGCTACAGGAATTGTAACCTCCTCTACTTTTATCGGAAACTTAGTAGGAAATATTACCTCTAGTGGTATAGGAACGTTTAATGAACTTAAAGTAGGAACTGTAAATATTAGTTCTGGAATCATAACTTCAACAACTTTTATTGGAAGTTTAATTGGAAGTGTCACCGGAACAGCATCCACTGCTCAAGGTTTAAGTGGTACACCTAACATAATTGTTGATCGCATTACTGCGAATTCTTATAATTCTAGTGGAATTTTAACAACATCCACAATCAATAGTGGATTTTCAACAGTAGGAATATCCACAATCCACACGTTATTAAACATATCTCCTCTAGCTAAAATTGGAGTAGGAACAAACACTCCAAATGCTGACGTTCATATTTTTGATATGAATGATGGGGCATCATTACAATTAACTAGTAGTGTTGGAAATGATTCTTACATTTCAATCGGAAATAGTATTTCTCGTACTCAAAATAATGGGGAATTGCGATTCGGTAATTCTAATGTTGGACAATATTATAGCACACCTTTATCTTTAGATGTAATTAATTATGGTCTTGGAAATCTAAATTATTACTTAAATTTGGGTTCCTCCGGAATTGGAACTGGCAATTTTAATTGGATCTATGGAAATGTTCCAAATTCCCCAATAATGACTTTAACTTATGGAGGAAATCTTGGATTGGGAATTACAAATCCAAACAGAACTCTACATGTCGTAGGAACTTCGACAGTAACGTCTAATTCATATATTGGTGGAAATTCTTATGTATCCGGTAGTCTTTTTGTTGGTAATATTACTATTGATGCTGGAGGAATTACTCTTCCTAATATAGCAACTTTATCTGGAAATGTTACAGGTAATTTAACTGGAAATGTATATTCTTCCGGAATTTCAACATTCAATAATCTTAATATAATTGGAATTGTTTCCACTACTTCATTTTCTGCAAACAATGTTGGAATTAATACTAGTGCTTCGTTAACAAATGTACTTACAATTAATCCAAATACTAATAATTTCTACACTTCAAATCAAATTATATTTGATCAATTTGGGTCAATCGGAGTTGGAACAACCTCAATAAATTATCCATCGGGTAGCAATTATAAAGTAAGTCTTGATGCAGCTCGTGGTATTGGATATTTTCAAGGAGTGGGTGTTGGTACAACAACTCCATCTTGTTTTGCCGATTTTAGTGCTGCTGGATTCAATCATCCAACACTTGGAAACACTTATCAATTCATGCTTCCACCAAAAGTCACAACTTCAGTTAGGAATACTTTATCAGTTGTGGAGGGTGGACTCATCTATAATATCACAAATAAACGTCTAGAACTTTATAATGGTACTGGATGGTGTGGAATTGCTACAATTCCATAATACTTGACATAATACTCAAAATGCATTAGACTACCTTTGTCCTGGTTGAAGATAAGACTCTAAGCTTCTATAGGACACTTTAAGAACCGTCCACTGAATCGCATCAGGGACGGTTTTCTGCTACAATACTCTCATACGCAATGAAATCCGTGATTCAACTTCGCCCCCACCAGCAACGTGGTCTTGATGCTATGGAGTCTTTCAGCAAAGGGATTTTATTGATGCCCACTGGTGCTGGAAAGACTTTGACAATGATTTTTGACACTATTCGCCAGTTTTCTCAACAACAATCACAAACTGTCGTTGTTGTGTGCCCACGTATTCTACTTGCCGAGCAATTGTCCAGTGAGTTTCTTGAATTTATTACTAATGCTCATGTGATGCACGTGCATACGGGAGAGACGCATCATTTCAGCACTACTAAACCCAATGTGATTCGTGCTTGGCATAATGCTGTAGAAGGTCATAAACTGATCTTCACGACCTACAATTCGCTTCAGAAACTTCAAATGTCAGATATTGATATTGATCTGATTCTGTTTGACGAAGCACATAATTCCGTGCGTCGTGATTTCTTTCCTGCAGTTGAGTATTTTGCTTCAGAATCCAATCGTGCTTATTTCTTTACGGCAACACCCAAACATAGTGTTACTGTTTCCAAACCTGGTATGAATGATGCTGCGATCTACGGTAACGTAATTTGTAACGTTCCTGCACCTGAACTGGTGGATCAAGGCTACATATTGCCTCCTAAAGTTGTTGTGAAGCAACTTGAGATGGTTCAGGATAAGCAAATTGTTGCTGATCGTGATTCCGCTAATCTTCTGGAATCCATTGACGAAAACAATCTGAATAAGATTCTGATTTGTGCTCGTTCTACCAAACAGATCATCAATCTGATCTCCCAATCTGATTTCTGTTCCAATCTCAAAGAACGTGGATATTCTTGGATGTACATTACTTCCAAGACTGGTGCCGTGATTGATGGTCGGAAGGTCAATCGTGAGGTGTTCTTTGATACTCTGAATGCATGGGGTCAGGATGAATCCAAGAAATTTGTGGTTATTCATCATTCGATTCTTTCAGAAGGAATCAATGTTTCTGGTCTGGAAGCAGTTCTGTTCATGCGGAATATGGACTTTATCGGTATCTCTCAAACGATTGGTCGTGTGGTTCGTCTAGGAGGTGCCCAGAAGACCTTTGGACTTGTAGTAGTTCCAGTATTTGATAAAGTCGGAGTCAGCACCGCCAAGAGCGTTCAGGCGGTCGTAGATACGGTGTTTCGTCAGGGTCTGCCTGCGATCAGCATTGTGCGACGCTGATCTTTCTGCTACAATACCCATATACAAGGAGGAATTCCAAATGAAGTGCAAAGTTCAACTCTATGTCTCTGGAAAGGTCTTTAATGAGATCGTGGAAGCACGGGATTATGATGATGCGAAAAGGACTGCGATTTCCCGTAATCCAAGTGCTAGAGTCGTTTCCGTCACCGCAGTTTTCTGATGAATATTCAAAATGAAGGTATTCTGAATGCTAAACCTGGAGATCCAAATGGTTATGTGACGAAGGATGGAATGTGGGCAGCGGTTCCGTGGGGTAAAAAATTTGTAATTATTCATAATGGATACCAAGTTCATATGGTAAATAATTATAAGTCCGCTAAATCCTACATTCTGAAACAATTGAAAGGATCTAAAAAAACAACCACATCCTTGGATCAGTTCTTATGAATGCTTCCTACATCTATTTCATCATTTTCTTTTGCATTGCCTATCTGATAATTACCGATCAGTCGGTAGCAAAGGCATTTTATCTATTGACTCAATTAGCACGAGTTCAATATGAAAAGGTGAAATGGTGGTTGATTTATAATCCATCAAATCCTATAGTGAAGTATCTGATATGGCGAAGATCATATAAGATAGCAAAAGAACTTCAAAATCAGTTAAATTCTAAAAATAAATAACACTATATCTGGTAATAATTATGCTATCCTCACAATATAGATTGCGTTTAGAAGCAATTTGCAATAAGATCGTAAAAAGTGAAGAAGTTTCTCTTACTGAGATCGTTTGGTGTGAAAAACTTGCAAAGGCAAATCGTTCTGCTGCTACTATTCTACGGCAGGCAAGGCGAAAAGTAGCAAATCCAGATATGACCGAAGATAGTCTGGACGGATTTTTGAATGCACTTGATCTTGGTGATCCCGATCCTTCTAATCACCGCACAAGATTCAATGGTGCTGATGATATTGCAGATTTTTTCAAGTCTGATGATAATGATATGAGAAGAGATTGATGTCTTTGACCGAAAAAGAAAGAATTTATAAGAACGTATGGTGTTGTGCTTTTCAACGTCGCTATGAGGCAAAGGTAAAGGAAAACTGGGACTTGTATCATAGGGAACAACAAACTTTACTAATGTGTCTTAAGATGGTAAAATGGATGAAGTTTGATTCTGAAAAGAAATCAAATTATATGATTGATAGGAGTTATCAATGAAAATCTTTCAAGTCGCAAAGTGGGGTGTAAGAGAGGATTATGGTAAAGAGTTTTATCTAGCACTTTTTCTTACAGAAAAATATTCACTTCTTCAAATTGCATTTGATATTGGTGAATATGGTAAGTGGATTGAACCACCATATATTCAGATAAGTATGGGATATGGAAAATTGTTTTCTTTTCTATTGTCTGTTGGTAAATTAGGATTTTCTGCAGATTTTTGTGGTCGCAACTGGCGGGATGAGTTATTTTATGTCTAGGAAATTAAACTGGATTGAATATTTCTTTTCGTATTGTTTGATGACTGGATGGAGAGATATTGGACGGACATTTCGCATTTGGTCGGATCTGATGAGATCCAATTATGAAGTCTATGATCTACCCAGAACTGTAGAAGATCCAGAAGCAGAATGCATTGATTGGTTTTGGATCACACTTGGAGAAGATAATGTTCTCGATAAAGAATTTTGCGAATATCTCCTTCAAATTGAAGAAGACGTTGAAACTGGTAAAGTAGAGTCTTATCCTTATTTTACCGAAGATCACTTGAAATGGGTAGATGAAATTTTGGATGGTGTTGATCTGAATGAAAAACTACCAGACGAAGAGGACACTTGACGAACTGGCACAATCACCCCCAAAATGAGTGATACCACCCCTATAATGAGTATATACACAAAAGACAAATGTACAAAGCAACTTTAAAAGTTCAGTTTGATACCGAATGGACTCCCAGAAGTGGGGGTTCTGGAATTTATGATGATGAGACTCTTCCTGAAGAGCACTATACCTTTGAGATTCCTGCACATGATATCAACACGACTCAACTGTTCCGTTTCTTTGGAAATGTTGCTCGGTCAATGGGATACAATGAAATCAGTATCATGAAAGGTGCCTGTGAGCTTGTCTTCAATGATATGCGAGATCAAGAAGATATGCGTAAGGTTGCCGAAGAGTATGATCTGACTATGAGTGAAGACTTGAAAGGTAAGTTTGATAAAATGCGAGAGGCAGAAGAAGAATGGGCACGATTGAAAAAAGGTCCAATGGGAACTGTCCTGACTGGGGAAGATGAACAAACTCCCCGATAAACTACAACTTGATATTATGTGGACAGTCGCAACCAGTTCCGCAATCGAAACTGGCACAAGACACCACCAATCCCCCTGGGGATGCCCTATAATACTTTCATACACACAAAAACTTATTATGACTGCTCTTTATTTTGAATCCGAAGAAGGAACTCAATTTGATACTGCCATTTTTGATGGATATCCTGACCGAACCCTTGAGGGTGTTCGGTTTATTGTGAAGATTGAGGATGGAAAACTTCATCCCACTATTCATCCTGATGATTCTGGATACTTTTCTACTCTGAATGAAAAGTATTGGATGGGCAAAGTGACCAAATATGTTCAAGATTATGATGTATTTTCTCACTATCAAAATGGAGAAGATGTTTATCTTGTAACTGATGAAGAATCTGAACCTGTTGTAGGTGTTGTTGGTAAGGCATACACTTGGGAAGAAGTTCTTCAAAGGGCGAAGGAACAATATCAACGAAACAAGCAGAGTGTCTCTTGATCCCTTATAATACTTTCATACACACAGAGGACTGAAAATGATTTCTATAAAAGAAAATGACGACGGATCATTCACTATTAATTGGGATTCTAATGATCCAGTCGAAAGCATTATGAATGATTGGACAGAGGAAGATTTTATTGATGCAATTATGGAACAATGTGATCGTGTACTACAGGAAAAATCAAATGACTGAAATTGACCTTTCAAACTTTGTCTATAGGAAAGTTCAAGTAACTTTTCAAAATGGGAAAAAGTGCAAAGGTAAATTTGAATATTGTCATCTTGAACCACTTTTATCATGTACTAGTTTTCCTTATGTTTTTTGGGGAGATAATAGAAAGGGAGACCACTATAATAAAAATGGGGTGAATGCTTTTGCTGAAGTATTTGGAAATTCCCATAACATTATCCAAATTGAGAAAATTAAACCAATGACTTTTAACACCGATATTCAAAAAACTGAAAAAGAAATTGCTGTCTTACAAGCAAAACTTGACCTCCTCAAAGAGATTGAGGCACATAAATCTCAACCCAGAATGCACCTTGGAAAGGTGGGAAAGTTTGAGACTGTCTCTTATAACGATGAATTTTATGTTCGTATGGACTATTCATATGATATTCTTTGGTATAAAAGTAAAAACACGAAGAATTTTATTAGTAATAATTTGACACTTATTACTGATGGAGAAACTCATCGTTTGCTTGAAGGATTATGGTTTAATGAGGTGCGAAAGGGGAAGTATGACGAGCAACCAACAAACTGGGAACCAACTCCACAAACTCCAGAAGAAGTTGCTGAAGGTCTCCGTAGTGCTATGATGAAGGCAAAAGAAGATGGTGTATTTGATACACCAAAGAAAGGAACTCTTTATGATATTATTGCTGACTGGTGGGATGAAATCTTTATCAATAACAATCCATCGGGACAGAATATTGAAAGTTTAATCGGTCAGATTGAAGAGTGGTTGCCTGAAACATTTGAATCCTATGGTGAATATCAAGAAGGTTGGAATGATTGTGTTGAAAATTTGAGGTTGAAATTAAAATGATTGATGATATTGAAAAAAGAACACTTTTCCTTGAAATTTTGAGTAAAACCGGAGGACTATATGACCCTAGAATAATTAAAGAATTTATCAAAATTCTTGAAGAATGGTTGCCGAAAGAACAATCAGCATCAGGAAGTCAAAATGTTTATGTTGAATGTACTGTAGAAGGTTTCAATGATTGTCTTGCAAAAATTAAAGGGAAACTACAATGAGACACAAACCAGCAGATTGGGACACCTATTCTTCAAAACAAAGAGAAGAGTTTTATCTCAAACCATATGAAGAAGCACGAGAGATTATAAATCAATCATATCTTTCAACTATTACTGATGAGAATGGAAATCTTGATACTTTGAAAATTCTTGAAATTATTATGGATTTACAAGACCGAGTAGAAGACCTTGAAACGGAATGTGTTAGGAAGGATTACTTCTAATGAGTGAACAAGAACAATATGGGCACATTCCAGATGGGTTCTTTCTTTCTGAAAAGGAAGTGAAAGAGTTGAGAAATGCTAAAAAAGAATTAACGACTTATGCCAGAGAGAAACTGAAAGAACTTATTGAGAAGCAGAAGAAAGATGACACTTGACGAACTGGCACAGAGGAACTCCAAAGGTGCCTTTTGATGCTTTATAATACTTTTATGTACACAAAAAAATTATGACTATTTTTTCCCGAATTCTTGATAATGGAAACTACAAGAGTGTTAATCAGTGTGAAGAATTACTATTTGTTTATGGTGAATATCGTGAGATTGCAAACGATATTTCAAATGATGGTGGTAGAACTATCAGTAGTGCCTCGTTGATTGTGCTTCTCAAAGACATGAATGACCGCATTTCTGACCTTGAAAGTGAAATTAGACAATTGAAAGGGGACAAAACTTATTTTTGATATGGAACAACTTTTAGATAATCTTATGTTACAAAAATTTTATTGGAAAAGATTTGGTATTGCCTTTAAAAGTTGTAAACACACAGAAATCTGATGAACGAATCTAAACTCACAGACAAAGACTTTATGCAAGCATATGGAGAGTCTGCTGGAATTGGTGGAAGGTTTCTTCTTCTCTTTTTGGGACTTTTTGTTGCTATTTTTGGATTTTTCTTTCCTGGATACACTACTCACCGAGTAATGCAAATCATTAAGCAAGCATCAAATTATAGTGATGGTGAGGTAAAAAGAATGTTTTCCCTCACCAAAGAATATGTTTGAGTATCATCCCACTGATGCTTATGATACCTTATAATACTATTGTAAACACACAGAAACCTTATGATTGACCTTTCCCAACTGACCAAAGAACAACTCAACGAACTTGAACTTCAAATTCAAAAGCATAAGGAACAACAGAAGGTAAAGGATGCTTTGGAAAATCTAAAAGGTTATAAAGTGACCTTTTATGTGAGGTTTTACCCCGAAAAGCATAAGGATGATGATTTGCTTACAGATGGTGGAGCACTTGACCCAGGAATTTTTGCTGATTATCTGTGCGATAATGTTGCCACAAAGTTGAGTATTGATTTTGATTTTGGTGATTATGAAGATATGAGTTATCCTATTGTTGAGATAGCAACAAAAGACGAAATTAAACACCAATTTTGAGACCACCTGAACAACTGGCACAAGAGCATCCCACTGATGCTTCTTTATGCATTATAATACTATTGTAAACACAAAACTCTTATGTCTAGTTCTGAAAAAATTGCAACCTTGATAGAGATTATAGAATCTTGGGACGAATATATTGAAAAACTTAAGAAAGAAAATAAAGACCTAAAGTTTTCTAGAGATTTCTATAAATCAAGATGCGAACTTCTGGGAAAAGTTCAAAAGTATATGAAAGACCCAGAAAGACAAATTGTTTGTGATATTCTTGCAAATGACAACTTACTTCCAGACCCAGAAGGTAAAAGATACGGGAAAGACCTACGACCTCTTGTAATTCCTAGTTTTTTTCCGAATCTTGAAGATGTAATGCAAAAAAAGACACTTGATCAACTGGCACAAGAGCATCCCACCGATGCCTCTTAATGCCTTATAATACTTTCATACACACAGACACCTGATGCCTGAATTTATTTTTGGATTTGAAAACTTTTTGATTTCTGTGGAAAACTGGAGTCTTATTCTAAAAACTTCCGTTCATCCCAATCATTTTTGGAATGTGCTAAATTTGGGGTGGAAAGATATGTATGACCCACTTTGATGCCTTATCATATTCTCATACACAGAAAGGACTGATGACTAAAGTTTATTTGCTATTCTACGATACTGATACTGGTGCCAGTGAAGAATAGAACACTTTCTATACTCCTTGTGAAGTTTTTACTAACCCTGAAGATAGGGAGGAAAGAATTGAATACATCAAAAAACTTTCTACACAATTGAGTAAAGGTAAGTTTTATTTTCATACAGAAGAAGTTGATGTTATGAATAAAAATACACTTCAAAATGATCCATTTTAGGAGGACACTCCCTAAACTGGCACAAGAGCATCCCACTGATGCCTCTTAATGCCTTATAATACTTTCATACACACAAAGAAGAACTCTTATGGCAATCTACACCAGCACCTGTATTAAAATCCTTCCTGATGATGAATGGCATTATACTGTTGAAGATCAGAATGTTAACACCAGTATGGATGGTTGCACTATTTCTTATTGGCAAGATGGAAAACGACATACTGACATTACGTTAGAACCTGAAGAAGCACTTGCTATTGCAGATGCAATCTACAAACTCTTCAAGAACTGAAATGGATTACGAAACTTACATCGACATCAAACAGTATTCTCCTAATAGCACTGTTTATTTTACTCTCAGGGTCACAGATGTGATGAATATGGATTACTACTACGATGGTAGTGCTCCAACTCTTGACGATGTAATGAATATTATCAAAATTTATCTCAAAAACCACCAGAACTGAAATGACTACTTACACAATCACAAAAGAAATTCGTATTCACCATAATGAGGAGAATTGGTTCTACCAATTTACTGATGATGGTGAAGGATGCATTGAAGTTTCTGTTTATGAAACTAACGGAATTGAAGAAACCAAAACAGGTCATACTCTTCATATTCCAAAAGATTGCATCGAAAAATTTATTTCCGTTTTGCAATATATGAAATGACTGACACTAAAACTCTACTCCAACGCATCGCAACGGCAATCTCTGCTGCTCCACAAGGAGAAACTTATGAGGATTGCCGAAACAACGAAGCAAAGGCAGCACTTGAAGAGATTGCTTCGTGGGTTGAAGAAACTTTCAATTCCTCTTTTGTTACGGCATATGAACTTCGTGAACAGGCAAACAAATGACTAAACGAGCACAAAAAATCTGGGATACTTACATCAACGGATATTCAGAATTGCTTTGTATCCCAGTAGAGAATTTTGATAACTCTTTGGATGAAGGTATTAAAAAAATTCTTGCTTCTGTTCTTCGTGAGACAATCAATCAACTTCAGCAAAGTCCTGGTGTGATTATGTGTCCTGATGTGTTAGAATTGTGTGATGAATTGAAAAACCTATGACCCTTACATCTGCCTTTCTTTGGTTTCTTTTTCCTTTCCTTGGTTCTTATCTTGCTACTAAACTCTTCCAACATACACCAGAACCTTATAAACCAAAAGAATACAAGAACCCTTTTGACCCAGAAGACCCTAGCACTTGGAATTATTCTTACGCACGATTGATGAGGATGAAGAATGAAAGTTTATGATTACCGAATTGCAGAGTGCTTTGATTTTGATGCGATGAGCACCTATTACACAATTCAAAAATATAGTGTTTCTCAGCAAGAATATGTTCTTTATTCACCTAAACGATTTCCAGAATTTATGCAAGCAAAAGCAGCAATTAGAATGTTGAGGAAATACAAAGAACCAATTTATCATTATTTGGAGTGAAGAAATGACTGAATTTTATGTGATTATGCAAAAGAGGCAGGATGGTAAGGTCTATGCTGATTTGCACAAGAGCACTCAGCAAATTTATCTAACAAAAGAAGATGTTGAGAGTGCATTTAAGTATTTTGAATACCAAGATTCCTTCCACATCGTAAAACTTATTGCTTGTTTGGATGAAGAAATCAAAGAACTCAAGGAAGAAATTGAGTATCTTGAATATCGTGCTTATGGTGAGGATGAAGAATGACTAAAATACTAAAACACATCAAATCTCTAAAAACAATCAGTGAAGTTTGTGCAGAAACACACTTATTACACCAAAGGAAAAAATAAAGAAGAAATCAAGGCACTTTTTTATGGAGAATCGAAATGACTTACAAAGAACTTCTTGATGAACTTCTTAAGTTTGATGAAACACAACTTCAAGAACCAGTGACGGTTTATGTTCTTGATAATACTGATGATAATAATAGTGGATTTTCTACTGATGTTAGTGGATTTTTCAAGGAAAAATGGTCTCAACAAGTTGATGAAAAAACTCCTTATTTAAATGTAATCAAATGAAAAAACAAGAACTCAAAGAACTTCTCACCCCAGAGTTTCTATCAACTCTTCATACTGCTGTGGAGTGTTGTAATTGGGATGTGAATATGATTGAAACTATGGAGTTTTGTAATTGGTGCTATAGTATGGGAGGGCAACCAGGACCGTATTATGATATGAGTTTTGAGATGGAGGATGAAGAATGACTAAAATACTAAAACACATCAAATCTCTAAAAACAATCTATGTTCCTTCACTTTGGTTTGGTGTTTTGTTAGTTGCTTTGTTTTTTCCACAGTATGTTTTGTGGTTTATGTTTGGAACTGCTTGGGGAGTTTTGTGGATGGTTGCTTACAATTGGTTTCACGATAAATGACTAAACTCTACAATCGTCCTATGAACTTTTTTGAGAAACTTCATTGTGGATATTATTGGTTTTTTGAATGTTGGAGTGAGTGGATTTATTGTATGACACACCCAGAAGATAATGGTGGAGATTTCTTCTGTCATATTTGCTCAGATTATGTTGCCTACGAAGAAGATATGTATTATACTAAACAGTGACACCTGAACAACTGGCACAGGAGCACCCCACAGATGCCTTCTGATGCTCTATAATAGTTTTGTAAACAAAGACACCTGATGACTGAATTTTCTCAAAAACGATTTGTTGATTTGGGTCAAACTATTTTTCAAGATTTGGTGAAGGGTTATCATAATACTCTTCATATGGTTGATGATGATGGTGAGGGTTATGGTGAGGTTCAAGACCACACTCTACCCTATCAGTGGTTTGCTGAAATGTCTTTTGTAGCAGCAGAAGAGTTTTCTAAAGTATTCCGATATCAAGAGGAAAACTGAAATGACTTCTCAAATTCCTGCTTGTAAAGAGTGTAAGCACTACGACGAAGAAATGGATTTTCCTGTGTGTAAGTTTCACTATTTTGAGACACCAGATTATGTGTCTGGTGTTGTTTATAAAATCAACCGTTTCTGTCCAGATACAAGAAAAAATCAAGACCTCTGCGGACACGAAGGAAAAAACTTTGAGCAAAAAGAAGTTGTAGAAGAGGAGGAAGAATATATGTCATTCTGGGAATACTTCAAAGGATTTTTCACAAAGAATTGGATGTTTTGATTATGAACATCAATATGGATGACTTTTGGATTTATATGGATAAACGCAAAAAGTCTTATCTTGGTCGTATTCCTTCTCAAGACTTCTGGGATGAAGCATATGAACTTTTTCTTGAGTTTGCTACTCCCGAAGAACTTGAAGAAGACATCTTGAAAAGAGAAACTCTTCAAAAAATCAGCACTGCATTAGGTTACATTTAAAACTTATGAATCCCATCAAAATCGGTCAACTTAAAATTGGTATCTTTGAAAGTTTGCTCTTTCTTTTTATTTGTGCTAAACTAACTCATACTATTGATTGGAATTGGTTTTTGGTATTGTCTCCAGGTTGGATTGCATTTTCCATTGGTGCTATTGAAGGAATTACTGAATACATTGAGGAGCAAAAGAACAAATGACGAATAAAGCACAAAAAGTATGGGAAGCATTCAAAGGTGAATTGATTGTTAATCCCACCGAGGATATGAAAGAAGCACTTTCTTCTTCTCTCCGTGAGTTAGTCAATCAACTTAAATATATTGGTATTACTGAAAAGAATATTCTTGAACTTGCGAATGAACTTGAGGTCTTATGAGTTACCGTTGGTTGACACCTAAAGATATTTCTGCTGCCATCAGAGCACAGAATATTCTAAATTCAAGAGTAAAACGAGGAGAAATTGAAGCACCCTCAAAGTTTTCGCATATTGTGTGTGGTTGCGGGGAAGAAGGTTGCTTATTTATTAGTTGCATAAAAAAAGAATGAAAAATAAACTTCAAATCCTCTGGGATAATAAGAAGACTTGGATTTCTACTTTCAAAACTTGGCACGTTCTGATGTATCCTCATCTTTATGATTTTCCAGTTCACGGTGGGTTTTGGAATGATGAGAACTCAGCATCCATCAATGGGTGGTGGTTTTGGGAATACCTGAATAATTTTAATAATGAGTTTGATGATGTAGACTGATGACTAAAAAATTAAGACTTTTAAGAATAGATCAATACGAGGATGATTTTCTTAAATATGTAGTATTGGGTGATAAGGAAACTAACGGTGCATCTCTATCAACTGCAATTATAACCATTAAACAGACACCTGACGAACTGGCACAGGAGCATCCCACAAGTGTGCTTTGATGGTCTATAATGGTTTTATACACAAAGGAACTCCAATGACCGAACTTCAAACAAAAGTTTTCAATGCCGTCAAATCAGGAACTACTGATGAAGAAAAGACATTTCTTGCTATTGACGCACTGAGAATGTGGTATTATGAGCAGGGATATTTTTCTCGTGCTTATCGTCTTGAATCGGAGAACCCACAATGACCCTTGTAGCAATCTTTCATTCACATTATAATCATCTTCCAGTTGTTATGGAAGTAAAAACTTATGCGAAGTTTATTGATTGTTGTGGAACAGTCGCAACTGACTGGGCACACTTGATGAATAAGGAAACAGGAGAAATCTTACAAACTTGGAGAAACGACACTCTTATTGTTTCTCAACCAACCTCCACAATCTCAAAAGAACAATCTATTAACCGAGTAGAACGATGACTGAAAACACTAAAGTAATTGAAGCACCCTCAAAGTTTTCGCATATTGTGTGTGGTTGCGGGGAAGAAGGTTGCTTATTTATTAGTTGCATAAAGAATGACACTTGAAGAACTGGCACAGGAGCACCCCACAGGTGCTCTTTTTGCACTATAATGACTTCATACACACAGAAACCTTATGACTGAACAAGAAGAAATTCTCAAATCATATCAAGAAGAAATTGAGAAATGTTGGGAACTTGCTCAAAAACTTGATTACCTAAATCCCGAACTTACTGGTGCCTTTACTGGAACTCCAAGTCAAAGAATTGAACGACAACTTTATGCTCTTGGAGTTTTGAAATGAAATACCTCATCAGTTATTACTACAAAAATGATATGGAAAAAAGGTATCAAAAACACGATACGATGCAAATGGCACTTGCGGTTGCTACTCTTCTTCTGACCAAAGGTGATTATGTGATTGATAGTATCACTAGTGAATATGAGGAACTGGAGGCACTCAAATGATTTTAGATGAAGAAATCCTCAAACTTTCTAAAACCTGTGGATTTGATAGTTTCACAGGTGAAAAAGATGATGAGTGGAATGAAGAAGATGGTTTCTTTCAAAACAAAAGATGCTCTCGTGTCCTCAAGAATGAGAAAGACGGACAAGCATATGATATTCGTGGTAAGGTATTTGTAGAACCTGATGGAGTTTCTTATACCAGTCGTGATAGTCGTGTGGATATTGAGTTTCCTTATGTTCCTAAAACTGAATATGTAAATGTAGAAAAGGAGAATGTAAATGACTGCTAACTACAAACAACTTGCCGAAGAACTTTACGAAGCACTCAACAGATTTAGATGTTGGTCATCAGAAATAGATATTATTATCTCAAAATACGAAGAAGCAACAACCAGAGGAACTGGACGAACTACTGCTCTTTATATGAAAGCAATCACCGAAGCACTTGAAAATCCTGGTAAGACTGTGGAGTTTATTGACCATTATCCTCATTGTTGGAGTAATGTTACATTTCACACAGATAATTTGAGAGATATTATCAAGAAACTTGGTCTTGATATTGTGCTTTCAACGAAGGGACAGGCACAAGTTTATCTTTACAATAGGTTTGGACAATAAGGACACTTCAAGAACTGGCATAAGGGCACTTGAAATCAGGTGCCTTTTGTCGTATAATAATCTTACAAACATAAAACCGATGACTTACACAGTAAAAATTGTTGAAACCAATATTGGGTTTCTTGATTTTGAAACCGAAGAGGATGCCCGAAATTGGATGGAATGCCCTGAAGATTTTAGTGGTATTACTTGGAGTGAAAGTATGATTGAAGAACTTGAACTTCGTGAGGACAACTGAAATGAAAGTTTATTCACTCTATCACAACGAAACTTATGTTGCTTCCTTTCCAAATAAGGAAGATGCTATTTTCTATGGTAAGCAGTTCTATGAGGATGGATGGTCTTGTAATATTATTGAAGAGTATTTGAGTAAATCTCCACCACTTTATAGCACTCCTTATACTTCTCTCACTCCTCAACAAACCATTCCTTGTACTCCTGGTGTTACTCTTCTTCCTGGTACACCAAAAACAAATCCAGGCACTTATCCTGATATTTACTGTGGTGTGAAAGCAGAACCTTATAAAGATGTGAGAGCACATTGGGATAAAGGAGGTGTAAAAGGAATTGATTATTGAAGTTCAAACTTATGATACCACAGATAACACTGTGTATTATGAGATTATAAAGGATGCTATTGATTATGAGAATGCTCGTGATATAATGAAAGAGAAGTATCCAAATCGTAAAGTAATTGCTGTGATTGAAAAAAACAAATGACTGACAGACAACTACTCAATTCACTACAAGGAACTATGGCAACGATTGACCCGTATTCAGTTAAAAAAGAAGCAATTGATGAGTATCGTATAGATACTATTGAGGAACGACTTACTCGTATTGAAGATAAAGTTGATTTACTCATTTCTCAACTTAAAATAGAGTTTTATAAGAAAAATGATGGGACATCCAGATGATATTATACTCACAAATCCCTCAAAGATGTTTGAGTATGAAAAATTAGCAAGAAATATTGATAATTGTGAGAATGTAGAAGAACTACAGATTTCACTCAAAGGTATGTTAAAGTTGTATATGAAACAACAAGAAGTAACGGCAGAAGTATTAAAAATGAGAATGTAATGAAATTAACACCAACATCTCTTCGTATTATTGGTAGTGTTCTGTTATTGGTTGGATACTTCATTCTTCTTTATGTGGATGTAAAGTTAGGGTGTTATTTTCGTTTGGTTGGTGGTTTAGTAATGGTTCCGTTCTCCATTAAAATTAAAACTTGGGATATTGTAGGATTACAGGCATTCTTCGCAACAATAGATATATCAAAGATTATTCATTTGAGTTATGAAAATTGATATTACAATAGAAGATTATGGTATAATTATAAATGCTCTACACTATTATAAGAAAGTAGAGAAGAAAGGAAACTTTCAGCAGTATGATGACGAAAGAATTAATTCCTTGAGAGACAAATTAGCACATCAAATGGTATGGGAACAATGATTGACTGGGACACAAGATTTCAAGCACTACCTGACGCAGAGAAGGACAAGATTGCTCTGTTGAGGGTTATAGAATGTTCAAATGGTATTATTCAGTATAAGTTTCGTGATGGGGATGAAGACGCCTTATCAGTAGAAGAAACCAGAGATGCGATGAAATTCTCTATGGGATGTATGAAAACTATGGAAATCCCTTTGGGGGAAGAAGTGATTACATTTGCCCCCGAAACCGCAGAACTTTTTACTGAAATGAGACGATTGTATATCTCTGGTGCGAAACAGAATAATCAGGCAGATTATAATGAGTTTCTCAAAGGTTCTAAAGCAAATCTACTTGCGGTGGGTAGAGAACGCATCTTGGAAGCAAGAAGACTTGCGTTTAATCATATTGACGAACTACCACCTCATACATTAGAATGGGGACTTGCTTATATCTTTAGTTTTGCTGAATGGATTCCTTATGACTGACTACACTCTAATTGAACTGGAACTCATCTGTGATGAAGTTGCAAAACTTCCCAAAACCACAGACACTTCCTATGTGGTTCCAGATGTGCTAGAATTGGTGGAACAACGGATTTGGGATTATTGCTACAAATGACTGAACTCCTTAAAACTCCAATAAAATATGTGGTAGATATTCAAAATAAAAAGATTTCTCTTCATCAAGAAGAGGACTTTGAAGTGTTATCTTTTAATACTATTGATGAGTTTATGTATGCTCTAACAGATATTCGCAAAACAAACAACATTATCTGGTATGTAATTCCACCAGGATTGATTGACCCCCCTATTAATGAGAATGTCAAATGACTGAACCATCAGACAAAGAAATCCTTGAGTTTCTACTCAATAAATTCCAAATGCACTCTCCAAAAATGAATGGGCAACATTCTTATAGGTTTATGAATAGTGAATTTCCTATGAATAGAGCAAAGGGACCAAGTGCTCGTGATGCTATAATTGTTGCTATGAGAGAAGAAGAAAAATCAGTAAAAGAGTTCAAAGAAAACTATCCTGAATGGAGTGAAAAATGACTAAACAAATAGGATACAAACTCAATCCAAACAAACTCAAAGGAGCACCTCAAGGTATTCTTCCTTATGTTTGTGGTGCCTTTTATTATACTGAAGATTATGAGTATTTTGATGTAATCAAACCTTATCTGGATTTTCCAGAAGAACCCAAAGGTATTGAATATTACCAGAAAGAACTGAATGAGAAGTTTGATGAACGATTGGTAGAAACTAAGAAGAAATTTGATATGTCTAGATATAGTGCCGAGTATCGTTACAATCAATTCTGCAAACAACAAGAAGATGATTTTGAGTATGCGAAGGAACACGGTAGTTTCAGGAAAAAAATTAGAGTAAATTACTCTGCACTTAAAGGGTCAGAGATTAACATTAACAATGCTATTTGTAATAGCAATTTTGTGATTAATTCTGTGAGTAATAGTGCAGGATATTATACTGTGGGAACCATTAGGTATTATATGGACAAGAAACCAAATCGTATCGTGAGATATTTTTCAAAATTACTTTTGAACCTTGAATGGAAAGACAAATGAAAAACAAAAAAATGAACTTCTTTCAAAAGATATACTGGGGTTGGTATCAAATGGGAGAAAATTTTTTTGAATGGCAGTATCGTATGACGGAAGAAGAATATCACGATCCAGATTTTTGGATTGCATTAAATATCGATCTTTCTTATGTTTTAGAAACCTCTTTCTGGTACTATCGTGATTATCCTGAGGCACTGAATAAATGAAATATCCACAATCAGTAAATAAATCCATCTTCATTAGAGAAGTGTATGAAGACACTTATGAGACCATAATTGATTATATTGTTGATACTATGATGTGGGAAAATCGTGTTGATGAACTTCATACGATTTTGCATAAAGGTAAAGACACAAACAAGAAAGACACTTGACGAACTGGCACAAGAGCACTCCACAGATGCCCCTTGATGCCCTATAATAGGGTCATACTCATCAACCACAATGAATACTATCACTCTTCGACCAATCACAATCACCTTTACTCAAACCTCCAAGTTTTCTGTTGAGGATTATCTTGAATGGTGTAGAATGACTGAGAACATTCCATCTCAAAAAGGATATAAAAGATATGTAATCGATCAATTTGAAGATGATTTGAGGGATGATATCAATACAAATAATATATCATTCAAATATGGTAAAGAAAAGGAATATGAATATGAATATGAAGAGGTTGAAAATGATATTCCATTTGAATACAATGATTATGTAAGTGATTTGAGTGAAGAAGAACTTGAACAGTTTCATAGACTTGTTGAACTGGATAAATTTATTATCAATCCAATGCTCACATTAGGTAATATTGTCATTATGAATACTATTGAAGATTCTTCTCTCAATTATGGAGTAAAAATTGATAAAGAAACTGGGGAAATTCTTTGTATAAAAAAATCCACCAACGTACATTTTCTTTATGAATATCTGAAAAACACTCCCTGAACTGGCACAAGAGCACTTGAACTCAGGTGCTCTTTGTAGTATAATGACCTTATAGATAAGAACTCAAATGCCTAAAATCAAAAAACCACTACTTGCTGGAAACTTTGATTCATCAAAAGCAAAGTTTCCTTATATTGTTACACCAAAAATTGATGGCATTAGGTTTCTGATGGTCGATGGTGTTGCTGTATCAAGAACATTTAAACCAATTCGCAACACTTATATTCAAAATCTTCTTCAACAATATCTTCCTGATGGTATTGATGGAGAACTAACTTCTGGTAATACCTTCCAATCTTCCACTTCTGCTGTGATGACGATTGAAGGAAAATCAGAGTTTAGGGTATGGGTTTTTGATTATGTGGATCCAGATAAAAAGGAGATTGACCCTTATTATCATCGTATGATGAGTATGCCAAGTTTGAATGTTCCTATTGATTGTTTTGAACTTTCAATTCTTTGGGGAACTAATATGAAAACTCTTGAAGAGGTTGAGGAATACGAACGCATCTGTCTTGAAGCAGGTTATGAAGGGGTGATGTTGAGGTCTCCAACAGGAACCTATAAGTTTGGTCGTTCTACAGTAAACGATAATATTCTTTTAAAACTTAAAAGATTTGAAGATGATGAGGCAGAACTTATTAATATTCAAGAAAAGATGAGTAATCAAAACCCAGAAGAACTTGATGCATTTGGTTACATTAAAAGGTCGGCATCAATTGAAGGTATGGTTCCTGTGAATACTACTGGAACACTTATAGTTCGTAATAGGGATGGTTTGGAGTTTGGTATTGGTTCTGGATTGAATGACCAAATGCGGGATGAAATTTGGAACAATAAAGAAAGATACATTGGTAAACTTGTTAAATACAAATACTTTCCTCAAGGAGTAAAAGAACTTCCAAGGCATCCAGTATTTCTGGGATTTCGTGACCCTCAGGATTTTGATGACACTTGACGAACTGGCACAAGAGCACTTGAACTCAGGTGCTCTTTGTAGTATAATGACCTTATGAAACAAACATTCTTATGAAAAATACTTTAAATGCCTGTGACCTTATGGTAATCGTAGATACATTAAGCAGAAGTTTGAATGTTATTGGAAATAGCAGTTGGTCAAAAGAAACCAGAGAACAAACTATGAATAGAGTTATTGATATTATGTCAAATATGAATGTGGAAGTTGTCTGTGGTGAAGTAGAACCTGTTATTGTGAGTGGAGATGTAGCAGCATGATTTACTTTTCATTTTCACTATCAAATCCATACTCCTTATGAAAAATGACTATTGCTGAACTGATTGAAAAACTTAAAGAGTATCCACAAGATTTGAGAGTGGTTGTTCGTGGTTATGAAGGTGGAGTAGATGATGTTAGTTGTTTTGAAGAAATGGAAATTTATTTGAACTATAACAGTTCTTGGTGGTGCGGGAAACACGAAGAGGTAGATTCTTATGATATAAATACAACTCACGAAAAAGTTTCGGCACTTAAACTTTGTGGAGAATGAAGAATGATTTACCTTTCACTGTCACTCACAAATCCATTCTCAAACAGGTTCTCTGCTGTTTATGAGAAAACTGGAAAAACTTGGAATCCTCATAAGTTTTGGGACTTGAGTATTTGTAAAACCAGTTCCATCATTGGATTTACCTTTGATTATACTATGAGACAAGACCACGCAGGTTTTGGTTTTGATATTGGACTTTTTGGTTGGAATATTGACTATAGATTTTATGATAGTCGACATTGGAATTGTGAGAACAACTGTTGGGGGGGAGGAAATAAATGACTAACTTTAAAAATCCAAATCCTGATTGCGAACGGAATGATTGCCAGTTCATATGTGGTGGAGGTACATCTACTCTTGTATATTATATTCCAACTTATGATAAGAATGGAGTGAACATTAATCCAGATAGGAATACAACAACTTTCACTGTTGAATGTATTGTATGTAATACAAAATGGAGAGGTGCAACCCAACTTGATGAGACAACCTATGAGGAAGTGAAGAATGACTGAACATAAATCTAGTATTCTTTCTAGTAAAGAAGTGCAAGAACTCCGTAAAATGTCTAATAATAAATTCCCTGCCATGCACTGTGCTAAAGCATTATCGCAAACAAATGGAGATATTGGAGAGGCACTGATTTGGATGGAAAAACATCCTGGATGGTATGCATGATCCACCCATCTTATCGTTGTCAAAAATGTGGAGCACAGATAGGATATATTGGAAGGTTCTTTCAGTTGATTCGTGTTCCATTGCATCGGTGTAAGAAATGATACATAAATGGACTACTGGAAATCCTAAAGAAAGTGGATATTATTGTTGTTTATATTATAATATAAGACCCGATGGATATTTCTACAAACATATCTATTGGTGTGAAAACAGAAAAAACTGGATTTCTTGGAGAAATCCTTTTAGTTCTTGTTTACATCACTTTCAGGTTGTAAAGTTTGCAGAAGAAACTAGAAGTAATTTTTACCCGTGAATATATGAAGGTATACGAAATGATTGACTATGAGTTAGTTACAAAACATCTAATCAAACACTATGAGGACTACTCACAAATCTGGATGGACTTTTGCTCTCTTCCAGGTAAGATTGTGATACATAAAATCAGGTGGGAAAATGATAAGATGATAGAAGGACAACCAACTTCTTATGATTACAAAGATTTTGAAAGTATTACTGAAAGATTAAAAAATGACTGACATAAGAACTAAACCATTCACAACTGACTCACTCACCATTCGGGAACTCAAAGAAATCTTGAGTGTTCTTCCTGATACAAATGAGTATGGTGAGGATTATGAGGTTTGGATTGGAAATCAAAATGACTTTCTATCAAATCCAGTAAAATCTGTTTGGTCTCTAAATTTGAGAGAAGATGGTTGTGATATTATTTTGGAGGGTTGAGAAATGACTGAAATCGAAATAGGTTCTAAATGGAAACATAATGACTCTAATGATGTTTATGTTGTGGTGGAACAATATTCTCATAGAGTTATTCTCAAGCACGAACTTACTGAAACCATTATCAAACTAACATTAGGTCATCTAAATCCTAATGGTTTTGCTGAGTATCAAAGAGTGGATAAATGACTAACTTCTTCAAATACATTTCTATGGGATTTGCTACTATTGGAGAAGGATTTCATACGATTGCAAACTCTTTCAATCCTCAGCATACTATCAAATCTTATGGTGATGTTCGGAAACGATACGATGATGTTCGGAAACGATGTGAAAAACTTCGCAGTATAAAGAATGACTAAAAAAGACACCGGGAAAAAGTGGAATATCTATACATCACTTTATCTCTTGGAGTATTGCGTTTATTCTTGGAGAAATCATATGTGGAATCATATTGATGGATATCCAAATGAAGAAAGAATGAGAGACCTATTTTGGCATTATATCAATTATGGAAATTCCAACACTTATTATGATCAACAATGAAAATCGAAATCGACTACATTTCCCAAGACGAACAATACTTGGTTAAAATTTTTGATGGGCCAGATGGGATTGATGAAGCAGATTTTCTGTGTTCGTCCATTGGGGAATGTTTTGAACAAATAATTCAATTTAGAATACTTAATGCTTTGAGATATACAGAAAATGAATAATGATAATCCATTAATAAAAAAATACGAAGAACTTTATGGACATAAAGAAGAATCAAAAAAAGTAGAATTTGAACTAAATTCAGAATTTCTAGAAGAACTTAAAAATAAATCTATTTCTACTGACATAAAAGTTATATCACCAACTAATGTAAATGTTTCGGCAGTAGCAACATCAAATACTGGTATCACCAAAGCAACACGAACGATCAAAAGTCGTGACAAGCAAAGTAGTAATGATTCTTTCTTACAAATCGCAGAGAAAGTTAAAAATGGAACCGCACAAGTAGCATTGGTATCCATAGAATTGGATTCTTATGGAAATTTCGGTTATGGTAAAAAAATAATTTTTGAGGTTTATGACTATGGATCTTAAGACACCTGACAAACTGGCACAGGGGCACTCCTTATGCCTATGGAAAGATGCTATGATTATTGGGTAGTCGAAGAGCATACATGACCAACCAACGAGTGAATATCAAACAAATTCTTTCAAATCCAAAACAAAAGAAAGAACTTATGATCGGTGCAATTCAATTTCTTCAAACTATTGAAGGCATTGATACTACAAAAGAACAAGCAGAAAATGCTTATGATAAAGTACAAAAAGAAAAAGACACTTGAACAACTGGCACAAGACCTCACAAATCCCTCTGTGGATGCCCTATAATACTCTCATACACACAGAAACCTGATGAACCGCAAATCTTCTCCTATTGACCCTGCTGACTACTTCAATATCTTTATAATTTTGGTTTTTGTTCTTATGTTCGTGGGTGCTCCTCTTGTTGGGATTAGTCGGGTAATCACAACTCAACAAGCACTCAACCAAGAATGTAAGACCAACTACAACTTCATTCAAGTTGCTCTTTCGGGTGATAATCTTGCTCGTCTCTGCCAAATCAAAAATCAGCAAATCACCATCAAATGACTAACGAACAACAAGAACTTCTAAACTCCTTTCAACAAGAAGTTGAAAAGTGCTTCAATATCGCACAGAAACTTGATGCTCTCAATCCTGAACTTGTTGGTGCTTTTAGTGGAACTCCAAGTGAAAGAATTGAACGACAACTTTATGCTCTTGGTATTTTAGAATGACTGACGAACAAATCCTACAACTGGTAAAAGAACACTTTGAGGAAGAATGGTGTGAAGAAGACGGGCACGGATGGGTAGAGTTTGCTGGGAAACCTGATGCTTTTGTGAAGTTTGCCCGTAAAATCTTTGAGGAAGGACAACAGGAAGAAATCCGCAGACAAAAAACTGGGATTGGTTATGTAAATGGAATGCTTGTTGTGGATGAATTTTGATGACTGACGAACAAAAATTCAAAGAAATTCCTGAACTTTTAGACCAACTTGATGCCCTTTCTGAATTTTATCCACTTCCTACTGCTGTATGGAAAGATATACGAAAATTGATGTTTCTGTCTTATGATGAGGGTTATACTAAAGGTTTCAAAGTAGGGCACGATGCTGGTTGGGAACTAAATGAAGAAGTATCACACAGAGGATTATGACTGATACAGAAAAACTTACCCTTCTTCTCAAAGTTCTCAAAGAATACGCAGAGGCAAAACACTGCTATGAAACTGGTGAGAGGTGGGATGGTTCTTTTGAGGTTGGTGCTGAATATGGTGAAATCCTCTTTGCCCGCACACTTTTAGAACAAATTGGTGTAGAATATGAGTATCCTTGGAATGATGGTAAATGACTAACCAACAAATAGCAAAAGAAGTTCTTTATGCTTATATGGATGTGGAGAGGGATTTATCACAACCTAAAATCCTTATTCATACACTCAAAGAACTACGGAAACTTATGACTGGTAATCCTCTCAACTGGGAGGATGAGCAAGGTATGATGTATGAATTTGGTTGGACTGATTGCCTCAAACAGATTGATGCTGTATGTGATGAGTTGGAGGCACTCTAATGTTTGGTATTGAAAAGGACTTTCAAAAACTAATGGAACAAGTTTATGGACCTCTTAACAAAGATAAAATGACTGAAATTGAGAAAACTAAAAAAGAAATTGAAGTTTTGACTAAAAAACTCTCTTTCCTTGAAGAACTGGAAAAAACAAAATCACCAGTAGAAGAAGCATATAAAAGAGTTTATGGTAAGTATCCTGTGAAAGATGTTAGTGAAGACCTTACTCCACTAGATAATTGGAATGTAATTTCTTGGGATGCTTTCCAGAAGGGTTATGATGCTGCTTATGAAGAGAAGGTAGCACAAGAACCAGAAGAAGAACCAGAAGAACTCAAAACTCTTTATCAAATGGTTTATGATAATAAATGGACTGCTCGTAGTTGTGATGAGGTTTGTAATATTGTAAAAGAATGGATGTCTCAATACACTCATAATGTAATGACTGGAGAATATTTGAAAGGATATGAAGAATGTCTTACTGTTCTGGAGGAGAACTTGAAATGACTTCTATTCTCCAACAATACACTCTTGAAGATTTCGTCAAGTGCCGTAATCAAAAAGAGTGGGTTTGTGATGAATGTATGAAATGTGGTGATAGGGATTGTTGTTCTGGTAATCACATAATGTTTAGAGTTCCTAAAACTGATGACTGTCTTTGTTCTATTTGCTTGGAGGCACAAAAATGAATAAACCTTATTTGTTGATTGCTGGAGAAAATTTTTACCCTTCTAGGGATACTGGTGATTGGGTTGGGTGTTTCTCTACCTATGAAGAAGCAAAGGCACAAGTAGAACCCAAAAAAACCAAAGGATATACCGTAAATGGACG